>Ga0315905_10000683_pt1 | contig 36993 bp, 29 predicted proteins | sample LakEriMetagenome_5_FD_203522 | JGI IMG/M metagenome (GOLD analysis project Ga0315905, IMG submission 203522) | Freshwater fungal communities from buoy surface, Lake Erie, Ohio, United States - Buoy 4 MA121 | ecosystem: Environmental > Aquatic > Freshwater > Lake | place: USA: Lake Erie, Ohio... | reverse complement strand
GAAGATAAGACCATCTCACTTCCAGTGTCACCAATGGAGTAATCAACAATTAGTAGATCATCTCCTACACCTCCATTGACAAGATCTATACCTAACCCACTATTAATCGTGTCGTTGCCAGAAGTTCCTGTAATCGTATCATTCCCGTTAGTTCCTGTAAAATTCTGCTCCTCTACCTGAATATTTTGCCCATTTACAGTAATTGTGGCGTGATCATCCTCAGCTTTCAAAGCCTGTAAAGTCTGAGTATCCAGACTATAACCCTGTACCAAAGCGGCAAAAATCGCCCCTTCATCTCCAGCACTATCACTGATATTGATGTGAGCATCAATAAAATGCCCAATTTCCTCTAACAAAACTTCACTAATAGCTTCTGCTGTAGAAGTTGCGAGAAAATTAGCTGATAAATAAATCTGATTATTGCTACTGGCATAAGCCCCATTGGCATTGCCAAGAATGCTACTATCTAAAATCTCAATTTGCGGAAGTTGACTAAAATCACCAGATAGCCACTGTAAACGCAGAATTTCCGCACCGCTACGGTTGTATTGTGTACCAAAAGCGGTATCAAATAAATTCCAGAAGTTGTCTAAATCGGCAAAGGTGCTGAGTTGGTTATATGTCAGCGTCAGGGCAGAGTTGAGCAAGGTATTCATGGATTTGATGATTTATGCCTATGGAAATAATGTGACACAAATACTTACAACTGTCAATCTCTACATTCATACTACAAATTATAATCAAGTTGTAAGCTACTATGCACCTCAAGTTTATCATCCTAAAATAGTTAAAATCTTGTGGGGTGGGCATCTTGCCCGCCAGATTTATACAAATTAAATGCAGTACAGCTTAATACTTATTTAAGTAGTCGTGCAAAATAAATTGAACATTTTAAAAATCCCTAAACCAATCAATTTTGGAGGGACAAACCCCCCAAAGTTGATAGTTCCCGGTAAACTACTATAATCAGTGCCGTTGGTAGCAGATCACCTTCTTGAGTCTAAACTAACACTTGTGCTTTTTCCTCTTCCAGCTTTACCTGAGCCTCTGCTTTGAGAAACTCAGCTACTTGTGCCTCAATTTCGTCGCGCACAATTTGACGATATTCCAAGAAATGCTCAATTTGAGCGCAAACAGATAAATAGCTACTGATACCACCAGGATTATGCTTGTACATACTCCAAAGATTACGCCAGAATTGCCAACGGGTATTACGTAACATACCTTGTCGCCAGCAAATAGTTAATAATGCCCGCAATACCTTCCAATTCAAGGGTTTTTTTGCACCCTTGCCCTTTTTCGGGTAAGTAGCTTCACCTAAAATGCGGTAGTGACGGTAAGCACGATCTAAAAATCGTGATGGTTCGTATAATTCCCAAAATGCTTCTACATATTCACTAGCGATTTCTGCTAAAGGTCTTGTAGGGACAAAATTCATCAACGTAGTTTGATTAATATTTGCAGATTTACTGCGGAGTCGGTTTTCCTTTGCTAATCTATGCCATAATGCAGTATCAGGAAGGGCTTGAAGCATACTAAATAAAGCAGTGGGAATTGATGTCTGCTCTACAAATTTGACAATTCTCGCCCCAGCCCCCGACTTTTCACCATCAAAACCAATAATAAAACCTGCCATAACTCGCAGTCCAGAGCGCGTAATCTTATATACCGCTTCACTCAGGGAATCCCGCGTATTTTGAAATTTTTGAGTAAAAGCGAGGCTTTCTTCGTCAGGGGTTTCAATACCCAAGAACACAGACCCGAAATTACACCTGACCATGGCATCCATTAGTTCTTGATCTTGGGCTAAATCCACGGAAGCCTCTGTCGCAAAGGAGAAAGGATACTCATGTGCAACCATCCAAGGTTGTAGTTCTTTTAAGAATAATTTAACGTTGCGTTTATTACCAATGAAGTTATCATCTACCATGAAAATACTGCGTCGCCAACCCAATTCATAAAGATAATCAAGTTCGGCGAGGAGTTGCGCTGGTGACTTGGTGCGGGGTTTGCGACCATAAAGGACAATAATATCACAAAATTCACACTGAAAGGGACAACCACGGGAAAATTGTACCGACATTTCCGCATAAGCATCAAATTCTAGCAAATCAAAGCGAGGAATGGGAGTGTTTGTGACATCTGGTTTTTCACCACCAGAGCGGAATATGCCCGAAGATTCACCACGGCTAATTGCATCTATAAATAATGGTAAGGTAATTTCTCCTTCATCCAAAATTAAATAATCTGCACCCACGTCTGTGACTTCCTGCGGTAAAGCTGTTGGATAGGGTCCACCTACTGCTACACGCTTACCGCGCCTTTTTGCTTCTTGAATCTGTGCCAGCAAATCCTCTTTTTGGACAATCATTGCTGATAAAATCACTAAATCAGCCCAAGCCCATTCTGCTGCTGTAATTTGGCGAATATTCCGGTCTACTAGCTTAAAATTCCACTCTTGGGGTAAAATTGCCGCTACCGTCACCAAACCCAAAGGTGGTAACATGGCTTTGCGGTCTAGTAAAGCTAGTGTTTTTTCAAAAGACCAAAAACTTTTCGGAAACAGTGGATATACTAGTAGAACATTCATGATATTAATTGTCAACCCTGAATTTTGCTTGTAGCTTGATTTTAAACAAAGACTGAAGATAAGTAGGTTGGCGTTAAAAATTGTCGTTATGACAAGGGAACAGGGAACAGGGAACAGGGAACAGGTTACAGGTTACAGGTTACAGGTTACAGGTTACAGGTTACAGGTTTTGGGCAAGTTTACTTTTCGTTACTTGTGTCGGTTTTTTCCGCTCACCTACTTAGGAAATATTGTTCACAACCCTACCCCCTTCCCTTGTGGGGTACGGGGGTTTCAAAGCCTCTCCCATAACATAATGAAAGCTTTTCCAATTCCGTCTCCTCTTAGGAGAGGGTTAGGGAGAGGTAAGAGAGAGGTTTTTCTGTAACCTTTTTAACTTGTGCATTTTTAACTTGTGCATTCATACTCTAAATTACTGCTTCCACTTTTTCGGCTGCTTGTTCTTTAACGAGTACATAGGGTTTTTCCGCACCTTGGGCTAAATACGCGGCTAATTGACTTTCGATTTCGTCGCGGACAATTTGTCGGTATTCCATAAAATGCTCAATGTGGGCGCAGGTAGAAACGTATTGTTCAACTACTTTCGGGTTATGCTTGAGAATACTAAAGAAGTGATGCCAGAATTTCCAGCGAGTTTGTCGTTTAAATCCTTGTCGCCAAATTACAATTAGTAAGGCTCTGACAACTACCCATTCTGGCATTTTTGCTGGTACTGTGTATTTAGCTGAACCTAACATCATAAAACAGCGATAGGTGCGGTCTAAATAGGCAACTGGGTCATATAAAGCACAGAAAGCCTCCACATATTCCCTAGCTAATTCTTCTAAAGGACGGGTAGGAATGAAGTTCATCAATGTGGTTTGATTGATGTTTCCATCTTGATTTTCCCGTAATCTTCCTTCTTTTTTCAACCGATGCCACAATGCAGTATTGGGTAATGCTTGTAACATAGCGAAAGTTGTAGAAGGGATGGCTGCTAATTCAGCGAAGCGGACAATGCGATCGCCTGCACCAGTCTTTTCACCATCAAAGCCAATAATAAACCCAGCCATGGGTCGCAAACCTGCTTTGATAATAGTTTCTACAGATTCAGCCAAGGAACTGCGAGTATTTTGGAACTTCTTAGTTAGTTGTAAACTATCTTCATCTGGGGTTTCAATGCCCAAAAATACCGCTTTAAAACCACAATCTACCATCAATTCCATCATTTCGGCATCTTGTGCCAAATCAATGGAAGCTTCCGTGTCAAAATTGAAAGGATATTGATGTTGTTCCATCCAAACTTTTAACTCTTTGAGCAACAATTTTACATTACGTTTGTTGCCAATAAAGTTATCATCTACCATGAAAACACCCCGCCGCCAACCCAACTTATAGAGATAATCTAACTCGGCTAAAAGTTGTGCAGGGGTTTTAGTTCTCGGTTTGCGTCCATATAAAACAATGATGTCGCAAAATTCGCACTGGAAGGGACAACCGCGCGAAAACTGCACCGACATCATATCATAGGCATTAAACTCCAACAAATCAAAGCGGGGAATGGGTGTAGTTGTGACATCAGGTTTTTCTGTAGCCCGGAAAACTCCAGATTTTTCTCCCCGTTGTACCGCTTCCACAAACATGGGTAAAGTAATTTCTCCCTCGTCGAGAATGAGGAAATCTGCCCCCGCTGCTTCCACTTCATGGGGTGTGGAGGTGGGGTAGGGACCACCTAAAGCTACCAACTTACCGCGTTTTTTCGCTTCTCGAATTTGTGCCAATAAGTCTTGTTTTTGAACAATCATGGCGGAAAAAATCACCATATCTGCCCATGCCCACTCTTCCTCTGTGGCAGCGCGGATGTTACGATCTACAAGTTTAAATTCCCATTCTTGGGGTAAAATTGCCGCTACCGTTACTAAACCCAAAGGTGGTAATAACACCTTTCTGTCAACCAGCGCCAGAATTTTCTCATAAGACCAAAAGGTTTTTGGAAATATTGGATAAACTAGCAAAACACGCATAGTATCACCCCTCACGATTTATTTGTGATCTAACTGTAACTAAAAATTTAGACTAATTGACTTTTTTCTCAATTTGTCCGTTGTATGGGAGAATGGGGGGATTGTCAGAATCAGGATATCCAGGATTTAAGGATGAACAGGATGAAGACAGAATTTTATCACTAACTACTTATTATTAAGTATACAGAATAATTAACTAAAACTCTTAAATATAAAAAACAGTAAATTTTTTGTATAAGAACTGAAATATTTATGATGTTATGATATATAGTATAAAATTGAACTACTATGCTTCTAAATATATAGTAGGTACTTCTTTTTACACCACAGTAACTACGGCAAAAAGGAATAATATCAATGATTGACGTAAGAAAATTCATAGAGAGATTAAACAAAGAACAGTCTAATTACACCAGTCCTGAGTTATCCCAGAATATAGCTAACGCACTTGAATCTTTATCTACGGATATTTATACGGATAGCAAACGATTTATATATGAAATGCTTCAGAACGCAGATGACGCAAGTAATAGATCAGGAAAACTTGAAATCCAAATTCAGATTATAGGACAGTATTTAGTTATTTCACATCAAGGTGAAAAGTTTACAGAAATAGATATTGAATCTATTTGTAGTGTGGGGGATGGTAATAAAAAGGGAGATGAAAATAAAACAGGTTTTAAAGGAATTGGATTTAAGTCTATTTTCTCTCATTCAGATTATGTAATTATTAATTCTGGTGATTATTGTTTTAGTTTTGATAAAAATCATTGGGAAAATTATTGGAGTAATAACTGGGGAAAACAACAAGATTGGAAAAAGCAAAGAGTGAGTAAAGGAAAAGAAGCAAATGTAAAAATGCCTTGGCAGATTATTCCAATTTGGACTTATTTACCGAAAGAATTAGCTTTTGTGAAGAAATTTAATGTTTCTACAATTGTTAAATATGACGATATTGAAAAACTTCATAAAGAATTATTTGACCTTTTTTCTAATACCCAAATATTACTTTTTTTGAGAAGTCGAGAAGTTAAAGTTACTATCACTAAAGCTGTTAGCTTCACTATTGAAAAAGTTAGACACGGGGAAACAATTAAGTTAAGAAAAAATGGTCAGGACATAAGTGAATGGTTATTCAAATCAGTTCCACTGGATGTTGATCAGTTAACAAAAAACATAATGGAAAATGATATACGTATTCCAGAAAAGCTGAGACAATCAAATAAAACAGAGATATTTTTTGCTGTTCAATTGGAAGATGGCAAGATTAAAACGGCAGATAAAGAAAACAGATTAATATTTACATACCTTCCAACATCGGTAAACTATGATTTTCCATTTTTGGTAAATGCCAGTTTCCTTACAGATGCAGGTAGACAACATCTGCATGAAGATTTATATTGGAATATTTGGCTATTTCAACAAATACCAATTTATCTTTTTGGATGGTTGTCACAACTTGCTAAATCAAAATATAAAAATGAAATTCTAAAACTTATACCGCATAAGTTTCGTGGTCATTCACAATTACAACTATCTTTTAATAAAGGTTTGGAGAAAGCAATTAGTGAAATAGCATTTATTCCTAATAAGCAAGGAGATTTGTTAAAAGTAAGTGATGCAATTTGGGATAAAACTAATATTTCAGAATGTATTCAACAAAATATTATAATTAATTATATTAATTTAACAAAAAGTAAACAGTTTTCTGAATTTGCACTAATTCCCTCTCTGCAACCTATGTTTAAACTGCAAGAGTTAGCTTTAGAAATTTTTGACATTGATGATTTAGAAGGTTTTTTCTCATCATCTCTTTTTCAAAACCAGCATCATATAAATGAAAATTTTGCCTTAATTTCATTTCTATGTAAAAAATTAACAAGAGATTTATCAAAAGAAGAAAAAGATGTATGGCAATATAAAATTCAATTCATTTCATTTATTTTTAACGAAAATGGAATATTGAAAAATCCAAAGCAAATTTATTTTCCTGGTGTGAAATTTTCTGACTCTTTTCAAGATAGTATTAGTATTGTTCATCCAGAAATAATAAGACAAATAGAAATAAATCATCATATCAAAGTTTGGCTTGAATCTTTAGGTGTAAAAGAACCAACAGATATATCATTTATTGAAAAAACTATAATTGGTAATGAAGACTATTGTAATAGGGAAAATGCTATTGAAGTTGGAAGATATCTTTTTAATGCACACAAGAAAGGTATATTAAATGATCAACATTATAATGATATGCAACACATTAACCTTCTTACCAAGAAAAATAATTTAGTAAAAGCACAAGATGCGTTTCTTTCTAACTTTTATGAGCCTGAATTGCTATTAGAATCTATTTGTATGGACGACTTTTTTGTTTCAAATAATTATTATATTGATAGCGATTTAAAAAGTGAATGGAAAACTTTTTTTCTTAAAATAGGCGTAAATGAAAATATAAAACTTCAAAGAATAACTGATAATAAAAACTCTAAATTAGTAGAATCTGAATACTTTTATTTTGTATGCAGTCATGCTAGAGATAAAGCAAATAAAGCAAATTATTATCCTGCTCTTGTACGAGAAGATAACTTAGTTACATTTGACAGAATAGCATATACAAAACTTGCAAAAGTTTATGGTTTTTCTAAGTTATTTTGGAAACAAGTATTTAGATATATCAACCCAGATAGTGTTAATAAAATAGCCCACTTGCATTGGGGATATTATGGTAGCACATGGGATGTTCAAAACTATTTTCATTGGTCATTAGAAAACTCAGAAATTATACCAACAAAAACAGGAAAATGTTTAAAGTGTAAAGATGTTTTTATCAATCATAAAGAAATTAAAGATATAGCAGGTAAATATTTACCAGTCTTTGATTACGAAGGAATTATACCACAAAAATGGCTAGAATATTTACCATTTAAGTCAAATTTGACATTAGATGATTTCCTGCTTATTTTATCAGAAATATCCAAAGACGTATCTACTGACCAAAACCTGAATCAAGAAAATAACAAACGAATTATTCAAATTTATAATAAATTAGCTGATGACTATTTAGGTTATGTTGATAGACTAAAAAACTGGGGAAAACAAAATAAGATTCTGTCCAAAGACGGTAAAACTTTTTTATATTCATCAGAATTATCTATTGTTACAGTTAAAGGGTTTAAAGCACCGAATTTAGCTTTTTGGGATGAAAATAATAAAAAAGTTATAGAGTTATTAAAGATTTTCGGTGTTTCAGTTATTGATAAAATAAAACCAGATATTAGTAATCCAGTTAAAAGACAAGACTTAATAAATAAGTTAAGGGAGATTTTACCATTAATTGTAGTAGTTTCAATTGAAGAATCAAAAAGTAAAAAATACTGGGATACTGAATACAGTAGACTGCGTGATCAGTTAAATAGTATAGTATTTTTTGAGGCTAGTGAAATATATTTATCTTATGGAAATGCAGAAGATAAACAAAAAAGTAGTTCTTATTCTGATGGTAACAATTTTTATTATGTAGGTAAATGGAATAAGCCAAGAGTTTTAGATAGTCTAGTTGAACCTCTAGGAAAGTTTTTAGGTATTGAATATGGAGAAAGACATTTATCTGTTTTATTATCTGATACTTTTGAGGAGGGTATCGAATATTTAAAAGAAAAATTTGGAGATAATGTCATTGATGATATTCCTATTGAGTTCCGAAAACCACCAGAAATAGGCCAAGACTCATTGGGAACAACAAGTATTGATCATAATGATAATTCTAATGACTTTATTTATGATGATGATGGTTTAACTAGTCGAGAACTAGCAGAAAAATATGGCAAGATAGGAAAAAATTCAGCAAAAATGTTTTACTATTCTCAGGGATATGAAGTAATAGATTCCTCAGAAAGTGGTTATGATTTAGTTTGCACTAAAGCGGGTGAATCTTTAAAGGTAGAAGTAAAAGCTATAGATTTTACCCGTCCTAATATTCGTTTTACTGAAAGAGAATGGGAAAAAATGGCTAAATACAAAGATATTTATGAATTATTCATATTTGGTCATAATGAAGGAGAACCCAAAGATATTATACGTCTTAGAAGAGCAGGATTGACTATTCAGGAGGTATTGTCTACACTCCCAAATACTACCAGTCGCTATAGTAGTGGTAAAATTGAATTTTTAATAGGTCTTCAACTTAATGAAAGTGAACTGGGTAATGATATAATGTTTAAGTGGCATAGATTGTTAAAAAATGCAAGCCATGATGCTATTGAGAAATATGAGTATGATAATGCCACATCTACTTTTCATAGAATCTCATGAGGAGTATTAAAAAATAATTATTGGCATGGCATGGAAGCGATAACTCTATTTCTAGAATCAAGCGATATGATCAAATTACCAGAACTTACAAAAAATCTCTCTAAAACTCTCTTTCCTTCGCTTACTTTGTGTCTTCGTGGTTTATTCTTTCTTAACCTCTACCTTTTTGATTTGCGAGCGATATCTTCAGCGAGTCAAGGGATTCCCATGAGATAAACTAGAGAAGTGCGATCGCAATTTTGTTTTAAATAGTCAGCAATAAACTACAATCCCATCAAAATTTTCAGCCTGTCTTCCACTTCTGCTAGTGTCCCTGAAGACACATTTCCCCAGCACTTATCCAGACGTTCCACAGAGATTGATCTAACGTCTTCACATTTAATAAAACTTTGGGTTTTCATCCCTCCCTCTGGAGAGTTAATTTTTACGTGAAAGGGGATTCCTTTATCTTTCGATGTAATCGGTAACACAACTACTAAACCAGATGCACCTTGATTAAATAGATCCACCGAAATGATTAAACAAGGGCGTTTTCCTGCTTGTTCATGTCCGCGCACAGGATTAAGGTCTACTAGCCATATCTCCCCTCTAGCGATTTGTGCCACTAACCTTCAACCCCGTCCGCTATAGTTTGCTCCCATAACTGTCTCTCAGAAACCTCCTCTTGCCACAGTGTTTCATTCTGCCTTAAAACAGTAAAAGCTTCATTGGCTCGTGTCAGAAACAAAGACCTGCGATAATTCTCAATAGCTCGATCTAAAACTGATTGAATTGTCTCACCAGAGTCCTCTACCATCGTTAGTAGAGTTTTATGTGTGGTTTCACTGATACTAACTTTTAGCTCAGGCATGACTTGTTCTCATAACTCACTAACCAATTATTATAGCAGTTGCCAGGGCGATACCTTCGGTAAGCTTCGCTAACGCATGAGATAAACACAAATAAGCGCAGATAAAAAGGGATGTATGGAGTTTAAATTAGGACTTAGGCACAGGTTACTAAAAACGAACCACACCAGAACACAGAGATCACAGAGAAATGAGAGTTTGAGAGGGTTTTTGCGTAAGTCCTATTATAATTAATCGCCTTCATCTTTCTGTGCAGCTTCACATAAATTCGGTCTGAGAATATTGCCAGGAAAATTTATCAACTTCTATGATAGGCTAAATGGAGCGATCGCCCAAAATCAAAGTTTACTGTTTATAGGACTAGCTCCTTATCCAGAAATGCTCCCTGAGTGATATTCCCATAAATCACATCCCAATACTATGATTATCCCCACGTTCAAAAATAAAGCTTAGTAATTTTTATCACCAATCAAAGCAGGAACAAAATTCTCAATGAATGCCTTATGTTTTCATCATTCCCTAGTTAATAAAAAAATTCCTATCCTTGTTGATAGCAATGATCTTAATTATTATTTTCAAGAGCAAGGATATCAAACTATTTTATTTGATGATTACGATTTTGCTAGTCAACAATTAGCATTTGCTGTAATTTCAGATTATAGATATCATGATCGACTTATACAGCTATCTCATAATTCCAAAAGTACGATTATCCATCTACTAGCAGTTAGGTATGATATAAATCCTCAAATCATCGCTTATTCATTCGAGCAACTTCTCTCTTGTGATCTAACACAAGTATTAGAGTTAAGAGCTAACACTTATGAGCAAATTGCTGAGGTGGAAGATGAATTATACTTATCTGATCATAGAGGAACTAAATTAAAGTGCTTATTGTCAGAAAGTTTAGAAGTTATAAATACTGAAGATGAGTTAGAACCAGGATCATTTTACTCCATTTCAGAAATGCTAGAAAGCGGAATAGTCAATATTCAAAGTGATAAATCAAGTTTTTCACTAGATGGAACTTTCTTTTTTGATGGCATAATTTACGCTTGTGCAAATCCACAAGTGAGAGAACGTCACCAGGATACTTTGACATATTTACTTGAGAAGGTCAATTCAAGTCAAGAAAAATATATTCATATCGAAGATAATACCATAACTCATCTCATTTTAGATGGTAGGGATGAAACTTCCATATTACTGGAAATGGATTATGGTTTAGAACGTAACTTGAGTTTTACTGAGATAGGCTTTGGCTGTAACAAAAATATTGAAAAAAATCTGAATTGGCAGATAAACTCCATTATGAATCAAGGAGTATATGGAACGCATATAGGAATAGGTATGGCACAGAAATCTCCTTATATTGATTTTATTTCTCAAAGTATAAAGATTATTTAATACCGGGAGAGGGTTGGGGAAGGGGTTCTTGTATTTTTTTGTGTTACGTTTCTTTGAAAAACATCCTTTTTTTTGACTTTAGCTCTAAACCCTGAAACTTTAGTTTCTTGTCTGTTCCCTGTTCCCTTTTTTGTAAAAGTTGTTCCCTGTTCCCTGTTCCCTGTTCCCTGTTCCCTTTTTTGTAAAAGTTGTTCCCTGTTCCCTGTTCCCTGTTCCCTGTTCCCTTTTTTGTAAAAGTTGTTCCCTGTTCCCTGTTCCCTGTTCCCTTTTTTGTAAAACCTGTTCCCTGTTCCCTGTTCCCTGTTCCCTGTTCCCTTTTTTGTAAAATTTGTGTCAATTTTTATTCTTTTGTCTCAAACATGGGATCGAATAAGACAACACCATGAAGATAAGGAAACATGGTCTGTTTCGGAAGACGATCTTGGTTTTTTGCAAAAACATACCAAGTTTGTCTAGGACGAAACCAGGGGATGGAAATTCCCACAAGCCCAGCATCTTGTGCTAACTTTGTAATTGTTGCTGGACGAATTGTTACACATAGAGGATATTCCCAACCATCTCCTTCCATGTCAGTATCTCCCTCCATAAAAGTAGCAACGATAAGACCATCAGGTTTCAAATGTTGAGCAAAGTTTTGTAAACAAAGACTTACTAAATTAGTCCTAGTATGAGTTAATACGGACTGTGCGAGGATAAAGTCAAAATCGCTTTCAAATTCAGCTAAAGAGAACTGATCGTTATAACTAAAACAAGGTTTTTTGATGCGAAGAAGATCCTCTCCAACTTGGAACTTTATAGCATCCTCGATTAACCACTTGTTGGGTTCTACCCCGTAATAACAACCTTCATCAAGGTAAGGCAGAAACAGCCGACCTGCACGGAGCGAACCACAGCCAAAATCGAGCAATTTATGCTGAGATCGGAGACCTAGTGTACAAAGCAAGCGAAATTGAGACGCTCCCATGAAATCGTACTCTTTTGCCGGTCCTACGTAATCATTGTAGTTTTCTCCAGCAGTTATTTTTAGATTCGCCATTGATATTTTTAAATTAATAAAGGTATTCTGCTAGGATAGCAGGCTACGAGTTGATCATATCCAAGTAATTTCAGGAATAAAACCGGATATTTATATGATGATTAATACGCTTTTTGTCATCAGCCTATTCTATTAATAATTCACCAGTAATAGTCATACCCAAACGCTGAAGATAATTGATAAATAAACCATAAAAGTCAATGCTTATAGGCTGAATATTAGTCACGAGAAGGCAGAGCTTGTTAGAATAACGAAATCATACAAGTTATATTCATTGGCATAGTTGTATTGTGCAAGCGGACTGTAATATAAAGGGTTTTTTTGACTTAAAAACTGCAAATTAAACGTTAATTACCCGAACTATCTTTATTTATTAAAAAATGTAAATATTTTGGACATTGATCTTGTTAAATCAAACTGATGCTGATATGGTGATATCAACGAGTTAAAAAACAACTCGCAAATTAGTAGCTAAAATTGCAAATTTTCAGGAGCAACTAAAATGAACGCTAAGAAAACACAAAAACGTAAACTTGAACAAGTTAACAAAGAAACCCGCAGCAATCTGGGCAATGTTTACTGGTAATAATTTGCTGAAAATTAGTTAGTAATGTAAGTATTTACAGGTTCTAAGACTAGTCTAAGCAGTTGGACAACAATTCTCATAATTGTTGTCCAAAATTGTTAATTTTTCACACTTAATTAAGATATCTTGAAGACAATAAAGTTTTGTAATTCGTTAAATAAATATGCACATCTTAGAATTTTATCAAGCTTTTCTTCAAAGACAGATGCCAATTATTGTTGATAGTAATCAAATTCATACTTACTCTCAGGAGCAAGGATATAAAACTATTTTTTTTGATGATTATGACTTTAAGAGTAAACAAACAGCCTTTTTAATCTTTTCAGATTATAGCTACTATTACAAACTTAAACAACTCTGGCATGATTCTCAAAGTACCATAGTACATTTGCCAGCAGTAAAGTTTGATGGGAGCTTACCTGTAATTGAATATTCTTTTAATCAGCTATTATCAGGTGATATTGAACAAGCATTAGCAATTAGAGATGTTTTATACGATAAAATAGCTGAAAGTGAAAGTGAGTTATATTTATCAGACTCAAGAGGAAGCAAGCTCAAATGCTCTCTAGGTGAGAATATAGAAATAGCTAATGCTGATGTGGAACTGGAGTCAGGATGGTTTTACTCTGTGGCTGAGTTCTGGGAAAGTTCAGTAGTGAATACAAAAGCAAATAAATCCAGCTTTTCTGTAGATGGAACTTTCTATTTTGATGGTATATTAACCCAGACTACAACTCAAGAAACAAAAGATTATAATTGGCAACCTTTGCAATATATTACAGATAGGGTGAAATTAAGTCAAGAAAAATATCTAGAAATAGAAGATAATGTCATAACTCATCTGATCATAGATGGTAAAGATGAGACTGCTGTATTATTAGATATGACTTACAACTTAGAAAGAGGTTTAAATCTGACAGAAATAGCCTTTGGTGCTAATAAAAAGATTGAGGAAACAATTGATTGGTCAATAAATTCAGTTGTTAACGAAGGCATATATGGAACTCATGTAGGGATAGGAATGGCACAAAAAGCTCCCCATATTGACTTTATTTCTCAGGCTTTGAAGTGGGTTTAATTACTGAGGAATTACTATTATGGCTGATATTGCTTTCTTTGATCTTCCTAGTTACACCCGGATTGATACAACTCTAGGTTTAATTCAAGAACTCGCTCATAGAGGAGAAAAAATAGATTATTATTACTTCGATGAATTTCGAGATAAAATAGAATCAGCAGGTGCTAGATTTCAACCACTTCCTAGCATGAAACCTCCAGATTCAGATCCGACACTGCAATCGCGGTTGATAGAATATTGCTTAGATGCTGTACCAATTTTATTAGAAAATTTAAAAGTCAACCGTCCCAAATTAATTATTTTTCATGCTAAATGCTTATGGGCTGCTATCTGTGCGGATTTACTGAATATATCTAGCGTTTGCTTCCATACAAATTTTCTTCTACCACCTCATTTTTTGCCTCCATTACCATTGTTATTAGCAGCCTACCCGATTAATGATATTGTTAAACATTTACAAAGATTTTACCGACATCAACGACTTTGGCAGCAATTAACCCAAAAGTATACACTAAAGGCGATTAGCAAAAAAGATGTATTTCAACTACAACCAAATTCTATGAATTTGCGAGGAGATTTAAATATTGTTTATACATCGGAAATGTTTCAGATCCAGCGTTCATATTTTGATGCCAGTTATATTTTTACAGGACCTTGTTACAGTCAGAGAGCAGTTGATTCTCAATTTCCTTTACTAAAGAGTGCAGAAAAACCAATTATTTATATTTCACTAGGATCGGTGACATTATATAATTCTAAAACCTTTTTTTATCAACAATGTTTACAAGCTTTTGCAAATAGTGATTATACGGTGGTAATGTCTGTAGGGAAATTTATAGATATTGCTGAATTGGGAAACATTCCCCCTAATTTTATTGTCAGCAACTATGTACCTCAGATGCAAGTGCTTCAACAAGCTAGTGTTTTTATTACTCATGGAGGAACTAATAGCACTTGGGAAGCATTAATTCACAAAGTACCACTGATTGTATTTCCCCAAGGAGGTGATCAATATTTAGTAGCTAATCGTGTAGAAGAATTAAATATCGGAGTATGGGTAAAACAGAAAAATATTGCTCCATTGAAATTGCGATCGCTTGTTGAACAGATTATCAAAGATGAAAAAATTCGTAGTAACGTTGATCTATTAAGTGATTCTTTGATAACATCAGGTGGCACGCAAAAAGCAGTAGATAAAATTTTAGAATTTAAACAGAGGAACAGCATTTCTCATGTTTTGCAATAGGACAAATTTTATTATCTGCATTAACTCAGTAAATTATAATTAACAGCAAAATGAAACTGACAACAGAAGCAATAAAAAGTTATGAAGAACAAGGATTTTTGTTCATTCCAGAGTGTTTTAGCCGTGAGGAAATATCAGTAATTTGTGATCAAATTCCCATGGTCATGGACGATGAAGCAGTTGGTCGTGTTTTGGAAGATGATCAAAAAACCTTACGCACTCTCTATGGAGTTCATCTCAATAACAAAATTTTCCGAGATTTAGTCCGTCACCCTCGTTTATTGGCAGTTGCACAACAACTTTTTGCCAGTGAATTGTACGTTTTTCGCAGTAAAATCGTCATGAAACCAGCTTTTACGGGAGGAATGTGGGGGTGGCATCAAGACTCTGCATTTGCACAGTATTACGAACGAATTCCCTCACCAAAAGGAGGAAATGCCATCCTTTTCTTAGATGAAGTGAATGAATTTAATGGACCAGTATATTACATACCAGGTTCTCATCAACAGGGAATACTCGAAGCGGTAACTTCTGCTTCAACTACTAATTCATCCTTAGCGATCGCTCCAGAAACAATTGCCAAATTTGCATCTGTGCAAGGAATAGTCGCACCGAAAGGTCTAGCAGGGTCGGTTTTGTTCGTACATTATGATACATTACATGGTTCTGTTGCCAATATTTCTCCCTGGGACCGCCGGAACTTTGTCATCACCTATAGCAGTGTTGAGAACAGCGCCCTTCCCAACAAAGAAAGACCAGCTTTTTTATCAAATCCCGATCTCACGCCATTAATAGCTCTTAGTCAAGACGAACTTGATCGCATATTTACTCAACAATAAACTTTTATTAGTAAAGATTTGTACAAATAATACAGTTATGGGGATCACTTGGAGTCGAGTTGTAATGAACCGGGAAACGGCAAAGCTACTAGAGAATTTGCCGTTTTCAAAATGGCGAGTATTAGAAGTTTCCGGCAAGAATTGGGAAACTTTTGGGTTTCAAGAGTATGAAAATATCCACTATCCAGAATATGATATTTGTTCTGCACCCTGGCCAAAAAAGTTTGATTTAATTATTGCAGAACAAGTTTTTGAGCATCTATTGTATCCCTATCGAGCCGGTCGCAATATTATTTCCATGCTTTCCCCAGGGGGGTATTTTCTGATCTCCGTTCCTTTTTTGGTAAAAATTCATAACTACCCTATAGATTGCACACGCTGGACGGAAACTGGACTCAAATACTTTCTCCATGAATGCGGATTTCCTCTAGATCACATTCAAACTGGTTCTTGGGGAAATCGCCAATGTATCATTGCTAACTTCTCTAAATGGGTCGAGTATGATCCTGTTTCTCATTCCCTAGATAACGAACCAGAATTTCCTTACCACGTCTGGGCATTAGCGCATTTATAACATGAGGCTAGAGTAAATATAGCAGTTGCTAGATAGATAAGAATTTACTGACAATATTGCCAAGATATTAACAATTCAGAACGATGAATTTTACAATCCCTCAAGAATATAACTTCCTATCACGCTTTTACCGACTGGCATTTACTAATATTCTTTCTAGTATTGTTGTGCCGCTATCGGGTTTAATAGACTTAGCCTACTTGGGACATTTACCTGATATCCGTTATCTAGCAGGAGTTTCTTTAGCCACAATTCTCTTTAGCTACTTATACCGAGTTTTGAATTTTTTGCGTTCTTCTAGCAATGGTATGACGGCACAAGCTGTAGGAACAGATGATCCAGAAGCCATACTATTAGTATTACTGCGGAATGGTCTGATTGCTTTGGGGATAGGTACACTTATCCTGATTCTTCAGTACCCTTTACAACAAGTAGGGTTTACCTTTTTAGTCGGTGCAACAGAGGTAAAAGATGCCGGTCTTGACTATTTTCAGGCTCGTATTTGGGGCGCACCTGCGGTTTTACTTAACTTTATCCTAGTTGGTTGGTTTTTTGGCCGAGAACTTAATATTTTTGTGGTGCTGATATCTGTAATAGAAAGCCTAACTAATGTAGTGCTGGACTACTTATTTATTATTCGCTGGGGTTGGGCTAGTACAGGGGCAGGTTTAACTACAGCTATTAGCCAGTATGTGGCATTATTGATAGGTTTAATTATAGTTTGCTTCCACATTGATTGGTCAATTGTATCAGGTGTCATCCCAAAAGTCTTGAATTGGTCAGCTATTAAAGCTACCTTTAAGCTAAATGGAGATATGTTAGTGAGGAGTTTGGCCGTGGTCTCTACCTTTGCCATTTTTACTGAACTCAGTTCGGCAATGGGAACAGAGATACTAGCGGAAAATAGTGTTCTTATTCAAGCGGCAGCTTTTAATATGTTTGTTGTTCAAGGAGTGGGATTTGCCACCCAAAGCCTCACGGGAAACTTTAAGGGACAAGGTACATTACAGCAGCTACAACCATTACTAACTGTTAGTCTACTCACTAGCTTATTACTTTCAATTCCCATTGCTATCTTATATATTCTCTTTCCAGAAACTATCTTTGGACTATTAACCAACCACACTGAAGTAACTGCAAACATTTCTGACTATGTCAGATGGTTGTTACCATTTCAGGGCTTTTTTGCAGTTAATGTGATTCTGGAAGGATTCTTTGGAGGTTTAACCGCAGGAAGAACGTTACGTAATTCAGCCGTCATTTCCTTTGCGGGAGGTTTCATGCCTATAGCTATAACTGGCTGGTATTTTCACAGTAACCATCTTTTATGGTTAGCAATGATATTATTTTCAATAACCGCTATTGTGGTATTTTCATTTAAACTATTAGATACATTTACAACTGAAATAAAAATTCCTACCGTTTCTCCTCCAACTACTGAATTAAGTTAGCTCAAAAGATACAGCACTTCCCGATGTTATAAGGTACAAGAACCCCACCCCCAACCCCCTCCCCGCAAGCGAGGAGGGGGCTTAAAATGTACCTTATAAGAACGGAAACCTTTGTAATTAATTACACTCACCGACCTAAAGGCGCGGGGAAACACTTGACGCTTGACTGACGGATGCTAACCGTTGCTAGTCTTACTATAGAAGATGTAGATAAAATACCGGCAATTAGTGCTAAAATTTTATAAAATTTTAGCAAATGGGAAGGAATGATAACATTGACCGCAGATGAACACAGATAAATACAGATAGTCATGTTACCATTGATGGTAGAAAAATTGCCAGATATTACCAGGAAAATTTATGAACTTTTATGATAAGCTGAACGGAGCGATCGCCCAAAATCAAAGTTTACTGTTTGTAGGACTAGATCCTAATCCAGAAATGCTCCCTGAGCGATATTCCCAGAAATCACATCCCAAAAGTATGATTGATAGTCTGTGGGATTGGTTGGAATTTACTATCACCCAGACCACTGATTTAGTATGTGCTTATAAACCCACTCTAGGATTTTACGAAGCTTTAGGTATTCCAGGATGGGAATTACTACAAAAAACTTTGAAAGCTATTCCTGCCCATATTCCGATTATATTAGATGCCAAACATAGCGATCTCAATACTAGTACAATTTTTGCTCAAACTGTTTTTGAAGAATGGCAGATTGATGCAATTACCTTGAGTCCTTATCCGGGACAGGATCACGTAGCCCCCTTTTTAGTTTATCCCGATAAAGCCGTTTTTATCTTGTGTACAACTTCCAATCCAGGTGCAGTGATTTTGCAGCAATATCCCACAGCCGAATCACCTTTTTATTTACAAGTAGTCAAAGAAGCAAAAAATTGGGGAACACCTGAACAACTGGGTTTAGAAGTAGGAACTATTCAGCCAGACATTTTAGCAAAAATTCGCAAGGAAGCACCAGAAAGAGTAATTTTAGCCCGCAGTATTTGGTCTGAAGGTGGTAATCTGAAAAACTTGCTATCAGCGGGATTAAATTATAATAGTGATGGCTTACTTCTTCCCGTTTCTCAAGATATGTTAGGAAGTGAAAATTTATCTACACAACTGCAATCTTTAAGGGCAGAAATTAATCATCTCAGAACTGAAATTTCCCAAGAAAACTCTGTTTGTTCTGTCTGGTTTCCTGATGTTTGTTTGTTAAATCAACACCCACTTTTAGATTTGATTCTACAACTTTATGACATTGGTTGTATTATGTTTGGCGAGTTTGTCCAAGCTTCTGGCGCTACTTTTCCCTATTATATAGACTTACGCAAAATCATTTCCAATCCCCAAATATTTCATCAAATAGTGATTGCTTATGCAGAGATTCTCAAGCAACTAACTTATGATAGAATAGCAGGTATTCCCTATGGTTCTTTACCTACTGCTACTGGATTATCATTACATCTAAATTCCCCGATGATTTTCCCCCGCAAAGAAGTAAAAGCACACGGGACGCGCAAGGTAATTGAGGGTAATTTTAATCCCGGAGAAGTTGTTGTAGTTGTTGACGATATTCTGATCAGTGGTAAAAGTGTCATGGAAGGAGCAGAAAAGTTAAAATATGCGGGATTAAATGTCAATGATATTGTGGTATTTATTGACCATGAGCAAGGTGTAAAAGACAGGTTGCGAGAAAATGGCTATCAAGCACACGCGGTTTTAACAATTTCTGAAATCACAGAAACTTTATATGCAGCAGGCCGTATTAGTGAGGAACAATTTAAAACTTTAGTAGAAACAAATTAGACATTTCTGAAGCCCTATTCTTGCCTAAGTCTTGGGAATGATCGGAATAATGGGGTAGCTAAATCCGCATTTATAATAATGGTCATTACAGAGATTTTCAGGTAAATGAACCACGGTTTTTGTTTCGCGCAATCTCTCTTAGAGATCCCCAAGGGTAGGTGCAAAGTAAGAAAGGCGCAAAGGAAGAGGGTAATCTGTCGTTTAAATCGCCGAAAACTGCTGTATGTTATTAATTTAACCATTATTAATGAGATTTTGGAAATTTACACTGATTACCCATTGTATCATGTCTGCTCAATCACTGACGATATAGTTCATCAATGTCTTGCCTTTTCCCAATTACCCATTACCTATACCCTGATTAAAAACGGCTATGATCTAAATGCGATTTTTGACCTTGCTAATTTTCAAAACATCAGTCATTGTTGCACAGTAATTTGGTAAATTGAAACTGCTAGGATTAATAGCATTAGCATAGTTAAAATGACGATAATTCATACAAAATCTATCCCAAGCTGCCATTTGAATGCGAAATAAGACAATAATTAAATTAGCTAAACCCAAAGACAAAGGAATGCGGAAATAAATCTTTTTATTGAAATAAGCACAAACTTCTTCTATAGCTTGATTAACGGTTAGGGAAGATTGCCCCAAAACAAATCGGCGTGGATCTCCTGGTTGTGGTGGATAATCGCCTAAATATTGGATAATTGTGGCAATATCTCGGCCGTGAATGAAGTGAAAACTAGCATCTGCTTGTAAGAAACGAATGATATTAATATAGTTAGTAACTTCAGGAATACCAGAGGTGAGATGAGAATAGGGTTTTTTATCATCACCACCTAAAACTAAGGTAGGAAAAACTGTGGTAATTTTAGGAAAAATGGCTAACTTTTCAATTTGGTGTAAACAGTCATATTTAGAACGGATATAATCTGTACCAATTTCTCCGGCTTCTTTAAGTGGTTTGTTTTCGTTATTTAAAACACTGGCTGTGGAGAAATAAATTACCTGTTCACATTTTTCTGGATTTAGTAGGTTCATTAATTCTAGAGTTTTCAAGACATTAATATCAAAAATCTCCTCACCACCCCAGGAAGTGGCTGTTAATATAGCGATATCAATGGTTTTGAGTAAATTAGAGAATTTATCAATTTCTTGCATATCACCCTGAAGAATAGTGATACCTGGACGGACTGTAGTATCAACTTGGAGTTTATTGGGGTTTCTAACTAGAAGATACAATTCGTGATTGGTGTTTTGAATTAAGGCTTCGCTAATATAGTGACCGATACAGCCACTTGCACCTGTAACTAAAATACGTTTTTTGGTCATGAAATTGGATGTTGGGGTTTTTGGGTATGCTTGAGTTCAGTGGGTAATTGTAGCATGATTTGAGGAGATAGATCCCCGATTTCTTAAAGAAATCGGGGATATGGGTGTTAGTTAAGTTGTATATTTTTTTAAATGAACCCCTCCAGACGCAGAGAAATGAGGTTTTGAGAGATTTTGCGTAAATCTTGACTAATTAGGGTAAAATTACAATAAAACGTTGGTGGTGAGTCTATGCGTCAATGTCTTAATCCTGACTGTCTTTTTCCTAACCCTGATAATTTTCAATATTGTCAAAAGTGCGGTAATAAGTTACTTTTGCGTGAAAGATATATACCTAAATCAATTTTAGGTCAGGGTGGTTTTGGTAGAACATTTTTAGCTATTGATGAGGATAAACCATCAAAACCTTATTGTGTAATTAAACAATTTTTACCCCAAGCACAGGGAACAGATAGTATTGAAAAAGCATCCCAGTTATTTTCACAGGAAGCACAACGTTTAGAGGAGTTAGGTAAGCATCCTCAAATACCTGAGTTAATGGCTTATTTTACATCCGATAATCGTCAATATTTAGTACAGGAATTTGTGAAAGGTGAAACTCTACAAACTGAGTTAGATAAAAATGGCGTTTTTGGTGAACAGCAAATTAGAGGATTATTAAGAGAACTGTTACAGATATTGGAGTTTGTTCATAGTCAACAGGTAATTCACCGAGATATTAAACCAGAAAATATTATTCGCAGTAGTGACAATCAGTTATTTTTAGTAGATTTTGGTGCGGCGAAAATAGTCAAACCACAGCAACGCACAGCTACAGGGACAATTATTGGATCTGCTGAATATTGCGCTCCTGAACAGTCAATGGGTAAACCATTATTTATTAGTGATTTATATAGTTTAGGGGTAACTTGTTTGCATTTATTAACAGGAATGAGTCCGTTTGATTTATATAGTCCAATGGAAGGGGAATGGGTATGGAGAGATTATTTGAATGGAAATGTGGTAAGTGATGAATTAGGAAATATTTTGGAAAAATTAGCAAGTCCTATTGCGAAATATCGTTATCAATCTGTAAAAAAAGTGATGCAGGAGTTATATTTTGTAGATCAAAAACCTAATTCTCAACCACCTTTTGACAAACCTGAAATATCTGTTATCAAAGTACCCAGTCAGTATCAAAAACTAGAGAAATTGTTAGCAGATGGTAAATGGAAAAAAGCAGATGAAGAAACAAGACGGATAATATTGACACTTGCTAACCGGGGAATACCAGGTTATTTAACCATAGACAATGTTCTTGATATTCCCAGTGAAGACATTAGCATTATAGACAATTTATGGGTAAAGAATAGTAATGGACGCTTTGGTTTTTCTGTACAAAAGCAGATTTATGAAAGTGTGGGGGGAACAACAACTTACAACCACCAAATCTGGAATAAATTTATAGATAAGGTAGGATGGAGAAAAGAAGAAAATTTACTCTCTGATAATGAAATTACCTTTGACATAAAAGCACCAAAAGCGCATCTTCCCTTTTTTCCCGTAGGTTCGATATGGTGGTGGAAAGTAGTTATTAGTTTGTATTCTCAAGATGATTACTGGAAAGCGGTTATAATAGTTCTGATCTTGCGTTCATAATAGTAACAAGAAAATGAGCATCTTCCTGAATACACAGAATCCGATTTAACAGATACTTTTGGGTAAAATTGGGGAAATTTCTGAAGGAAGATTAACAAGAATTAGACAAAATCTAGCAAATTGGATTTTAAAAGATTAAGTATATTTTGATGATTAAAGGATATTTCCTCATCTGTGTTTATCTGTGTTTATCTGCGTTCCCCAAAAATCAGGTGGGAAAAACCCACCCAAAAAATCAAACAGAAACTAAACCAAAGCGTTGAGGTTTTTTGCGGTTTCAAAAAAGAAAGCCACATTTTCCTCTGGAGTTTCTGGTAATACACCATGTCCGAGATTAAGGATATGTCCCCAATTACCGGCTTTACGAACAGTGTCAATAACACGCTCCCGGATAAATTCCTGAGAACCAAATAACACACCTGGATCAAGATTACCCTGTACTTTCACGTGCTTACCTAATCTGGCTCGTGCATCTGCCATATCTACTGTCCAGTCTACAGTAATAATATCAGCGCCGGAGGTTGCCATTCTTTCCAAAAGTCCGGCGCTACCTGTCACCAACAAAATTAATGGTGTGTCAGGATGAGTTTGTTTCACCTTCTCGAATACCATTTTTTGATAAGGTAGAGCAAAGGTATCATAATCTTGAGGGCTTAATTGTCCAGCCCAAGAGTCGAACATTTGTACCACTTGAGCGCCACAATCAATTTGATAGCGCACATAATCTGCTATAGACTCAGCTAATTTAGTTAATAGCTGATGTAGAACAGTGGGATCTGAGAAGGCCATGTTTTTGATAATGGAATAGGTTTTAGAACCTTTACCTTCCACCGCATAAGCTGCTAAAGTCCAGGGTGCGCCAACAAAGCCTAACACCGTTGATTGATTACCTACTTCCTGCCGTAATGCTTGCAAGATCGTTTTGATAAACGGCAGTGCTGTTTCTGGATCTAAGGAATGCAGTTGATCAACTTGTTGTTTAGTGCGTATGGGCGAATAAATAATTGGTCCTTTCCCTTCCGCAATATCCATGTCAATCCCCATTCCTGGTAGGGGGGTGACAATATCGGAAAATAAAATTACTCCGTCGGGTTGGAAAGCTCTCCAGGGTTGGAGGGAAACTTCGATCGCTACTTCGGGGATTTCCGAGCGATCGCGGAAAGAAGGATATTTGTCCCGTAAATTCCGATACGCTTGCATATAGCGTCCGGCTTGTCGCATCATCCATACGGGGGGACGGTCTACTTGTTCACCACGGGCAGCGCGGAGAAGGAGAGGAGCCGTTGAGGAAAAACCCATTTAACAACTTGCCTTTATTTGCAGTTTTATATTTGACATACCCCCTCGTCCTTTCATGAGCGAGGATTCCTTGACACTTGACTGACCAGTGCTACCGAAAAGTAGTCTGATCCAGTCTGGAATGTCCGTTTATAGTCTCCCAATGCCTTGTGGCGACTATACTTATTTTACTATAAAGCCGTCCTAGAAGCGATGCACTGAGCTTGCCGAAGTGGACGGGGCTTGTATCCGATTTTTTTCTGTCACCATATAGCTTATCATTCTCAGATTACCGCTCCAGTAAACCCATACAAATCTACTAGTTTTTCAGTTTTCATTGCTAACTAATCACTTTGAGTAAACTGAAAGGCAGATGCTGGATCAATCAAGATTTTTATGGCACGAACCCTATCTCCTAATTAAATTTATGTTTAATAATTGTTCAGCGATTTTGACAGCTTCTAACAAGTCTTGTCTATGTATTTATGGCTCAAATCAACCGTTAATGGTTCAAAATCTGCGAATTTTAGCGCCAATTGTTTTTTGTTATCATCAGAACGAGTGGGGTGAGAGAGTAATTGTTGTAATAATTTAATTCCCCATTTTTGTAACTCCTGTGCAGTTGCTGTTTCTTCCAAACAGACAAACACTTTGATCAGAGATTGCAAAATTTCTAGGTACAACTCTGGAAAATCTTCTGCTGAGAGAGTGGATAGTGCCAGTTGGTATTCAGATATAGCATCATGCCAATAATCACGAAGTGCGAGTTCTTTTTTCCCTTGCTCGTAGTAAGTATTAGCGATAGCTATATGTAATCTTGCCCAGCCTTCCGGGTGAGTATCTGGACGAAGGTGTTTCAACCCCTCTTGATAACTTGCTAACTTGCCCTCATAGCCACCTAAGTTGAGAGCGGGATTAGACCGAGAAATATTACTAACTACAATTAGTGATGATTGGTAAGAGTTGAGATGAGCCGCAGCTACACCACGACCGAGCCAAGCCTCCCAATAGTCCATTTTAATTTGTAAAGCATTGTCATAACAGGAAATAGCTTGGGCGAAACGTTCTAAGTAAAATAGGGCTACAGCTTGATTATACCAAGCGGGGTGAAAATCGGGTTTAATGGCTATGGCTTTTTGATAGGAAGCGATCGCCTCTTCACGGTCACCTAAATTTTCAAAGGACACACCCCGGTTATACCAAGCCAAATAAAATTCAGGTTGAATAGAGAGGGCTTGGTCATAACTAGCAATTGCTTCTGCATATCTTTTTAAATTAAATAGGACTATACCCCGATCAATCCAGACCTCATGATAGTCTGGTTGAATAGAGAGAGCTTGATCATAACTAGCAATTGCTTCTACATCTTGTTGAATTAAAGCTAAAGCCATTCCTCGGTAGTACCAAGCCTCCGCGTCTTCAGGTTGTAGTATGATAGCTTGATCATAACTAGTAATTGCTTGCGAGATCAAACCCAACTTGAGTAATGCTAAACCTCTGCTAGACCAAGCTGCTTGGTAATTTGGCTGAATAGAGATGGCTTGATCGAAAGCAGCAATAGCCGGATCAAATTCTCCCAATTCGCACAGAAGACAACCCCGACTGTACCAAACCTTATATAAATCGGGTTTAATTGCCAGTGTTTGGTCATAAGCGGCGATCGCCTCAGTAAATCGGTGTAAATGAAAGAGAACTAAACCCTGATGCCACCAATATTCATAAACTTGAGGTTGTAGTTGACTAGCGCATTGATACAAAGCCAAAGCGGCTAATAAATTCCCCGATTTAGCTTGCTGGAGACCTTGAGAAAATAAAGTTGCTGCCTGATCAGGAACAAATATTTCTGATCTTAGTTGAACAATCTGACCATCACGAATTGCCAAATCTGAAGCTAACTGCTCAACGAGATTAGTGCTTTGCTCCAACCGTACCATCAACTCATCTAAAGTAGATGCTAACTGGGGTTGTATCGCTATCAAGCTTTCTTTGAGGGGAGCTAACGGATCTGCAAATACTTTCTCAACATTTTCGGGAGGTTTCTCAATTGTATAGTCGCCACTGTGAGAGCCAGTTACCGTCTTAGTCTTTTCTTTTGTAGTATTTTTAGATAAAGACTTACCAGTTGACCCTGTAGAGGAATTTGTCAATAAGTCCTCAATCAGTTGGGATACTGATTGGTCAGTAATAGTATCCATATCTGGAACTGCCCATAATTCCTCACCAAATTGGTGAGGTAATTCTTGACTAGGACTATCTAGCTCCTTTGGAGTGGATATAGGAATCTCCAAGTCCTGTGATTCTTGATCGCGCTCCTGGTCTTGGTTCATGTTGCGCCACAATAGCTGAATCCCAATATCATGGGACAAATTGCCAACCTCACCAATACCCAACTCACCCAATTGAACCATCCGCTGGGCTAACTCATGATTAGGCGCGGGAGAAGATAGTAATTTGTCGCCATAGGTTAACAGCCAATCTAGCCAACGGTCAACAGTAATTCTTGGTTCCATTCGTTGCAAATACTTTAGCGCCCACCGTTCCCCTCGCGCTTGATTGACTCCTTCCAAAAGTTCGTTAAATAAAAACTCTAGATCCGCACTCGTAAGTTCTGGTGGCTGTTCTGCCACCAGATTACCTTGACTAGTCTGGGGATCATCAACCCCCAGACTGTCAAAGATGTATTGTAAAAATTCGTTAAGCCCCTGCAATAGCCACGTTAACATCTGCCAATTTATTGAAATTTTTTTTCTTCTTGATTGTAGCTATCGTCGTGTCTAAAAGATCATTAATTACGCAATCAACTCCAAAATTGAGGTTTACTTACGTAAAATTATTGATGGCTACAGTGAATAAATCAAACCTAGTGATTAAGGTTAGTGACCAAGAGATGGACTCAGAAACTCTTCCTTTCACTAATCTTGATTATACAGAAGATTTATTAGCTTCATGATACTGATTAACTAAGGCTTGAATAATTTCTTCGGGATGATATGTTTCCATCCCTAGTTCTTGAGCAAGTTGCTGACATAGGTTTTCATCATCTTGCAAGATCATGAGTAACTCATCTAGCGTAACAGTTTTGTATTCTTCTGTCGTTAGTTCTGCCGTTTTGGTTGGTATTGAGGGATTATTTTGTACTATATCTGGTCCGTCATATTCCCAAATTGGCTCTCCCGGATTGCGTGTTAGGATTTTCATACCTATATCGTAGGACAGATTACTGATTTCCCCAACTCTCAATTCACCGAGTTGAACTAATCTAGCTGCTAATTCATGATGAGGTCTAGAGGATGCTAATAATCTTTTCCCAAAGCGATTTAACCATTCTAACCAGCGCTCCGTGCTGACACGATGCTCAAGATTATCTAGCCATTTTTGTGTCCAGGTTTGTCCCTTGACTTGATGAACTCCTTCTAAAAGTTCTGTAAATAGAAATTCTAAATCTGTATCACTCAGGGGTGGTGCTACTGATTTTGGAACTTGTTCTCCAGGGGGGGTGAGATTTTGTTTACCAGCAAACCAGCGCCGGAAAAATTTTTTGATCCATTGAATTAGTTGCTTGAGCATCTGCGGCACCATTGATGTTGCTTCTTTAAATTTTAACGATATCAATCAGTAAGTAGTACGGTGGTCAGAGAATGGGAAAATGCCATAACTTGTTAGAATAATCAAACCCTTAATTTACCAGGGATATACGGATTTAAACCTGTCTCCATGTCTTACGAACCGCTGCACCATAAGTATCGGCCAAAAAGTTTTGCTCAACTGGTGGGTCAGGAAGCGATCGCTACTACCCTAACTAATGCTATTCTTTCAGCAAAAATCGCCCCTGCTTATTTGTTCACTGGCCCTAGAGGTACAGGAAAAACTTCCAGTGCGAGAATTTTGGCTAAATCTCTCAATTGTCTGCAAGGTAACCAACCCACACCCGAACCCTGCGGAGTTTGCGAAATTTGTCAGGGAATTACTAAAGGCTATTCTACAGATGTGATTGAAATTGACGCTGCTAGTAATACTGGTGTTGATAATATTCGGGAACTGATTGAAAGGGCGCAATTTGCTCCCATGCAATGTCGGTATAAAGTTTATGTCATTGATGAATGCCATATGTTAAGTACCGCAGCCTTCAACGCATTACTTAAAACCCTAGAAGAACCACCTAAGCACGTTGTTTTTGTTCTAGCGACAACAGACCCCCAACGGGTGTTACCAACAATTATTTCTCGTTGTCAAAGGTTTGATTTTAGGCGGATTCAACTAGAATCCATGGTAAAACATCTAACTCACATTGCCTCCCAAGAAAATATTAATATTTCCCATGAATCTTTGACCTTGGTAGGACAAATTGCCCAAGGGGGATTAAGAGATGCAGAAAGTTTACTAGATCAATTAGCATTAGTCAATGGAGAAGTGACACCGGATAAAGTTTGGGATTTAGTGGGTTCAGTCAGTGAAAAAGACTTACTGGGACTATTAGAAGCCATCAGTCAAGATCAGGCAGAGATAGTATTAGAATTTACCCGAAAAATCCTAGATAGAGGCAGAGAACCTCTAATAATTCTCCAAAATCTCGCTGCTTTTTACCGAGATTTCCTGATAGCGAAAACCGCCCCCAATCGTCAAGATTTAGTTACCTGTACCCAGTCAACTTGGACATCATTAGTCAACTTTGCCCAAAAATTCGATACTAGTACCATCCTACTGGGACAGCAACACCTGAGAACGGCGGAAGTACAACTAAAAAACACCACTCAACCCCGGTTATGGTTAGAAGTAACATTACTGGGATTATTACCCAGTGCCAATATTCAAATCCCAACCACAAATATTTCCCAAAATATTTCCCAGCGAGTTAATACTACTCCTGTCACTGAACCACCAATATATACACCCACAAATCACAATTCACCTGTTAATTTTCCACCACCAGCCCCAGAACCTTTACCCGTACCAGCACCAGTACAGCCAGTTAGGGAAGATTCACAATACGACTTAACACAACTTTGGCAACAAGTGCGTGGACATATTCAACAGCTACCCACCCAGGCATTACTAGGGCAAATGTGCCATTTAATTGAGTTTGACGGTTCTATTGCCCGTATAGGGGTAAAAGCAGTTTGGTATGACAAAGTGAAATCCTATGTACCTGTGATTACTACGGCATTTAGACAAGCATTTCAGCAGGAAATACAAGTCACTCTAGAAAAAGCTACTGGCGCAAATGTGAAATCAACGAGAAGAAATCCACCGGGACAAAATTCTCCTCCCGTTCAACCGCAACCCACACCACAGCCACCACAGCCACCACAGCCACCCACAGTCACACCACAGCCAGTATCTACAGTATCCACAGTACCACCCGCACCTGTCAAAACTCAGCCGATTGTCACCAATACAGGGACAACACAAGCTATTTCTTCTCCTGCAAAAGTCCAACCACCACCATCAAATTTGGATCACGATGGTGTACTCAAAGCTGCGGAAAGTTTAGCCAAATTCTTTTCTGGAGAAATCATTCGTGTGACAGATGATAGCTTCCATTTAGCTAATTCCGTTACTTCTACGGAAACTCATGAAATATATGAATCTTATGTTGATGATGAATATGTTTGAAAAATGCAGCCAGGGGGGTGGGTCATGTCTGTTTTAATCATCTGCGCGTAGGAGTTTGCGGTAAAAATTCGGAGAAAAATCTGTATAACGATATCGCTTATAGTTTTGCAAGAGTTCAATTAAAAGACTAACAAATTCAAAATTGGCCATCATAACTTCATAGGTTAGTTCAGGATTACCATCAAACTGCATCCGACAACGGATTAAATCCGAGGGTAATGTGGTAATATTCCAAGTAGCAACAAAGGGAATATTGTTACCGGATTCAATTTTTCGGTATCCCTCTAAAACACCTTTTTGATACAGACTAAGGGCATAGGGTAATAAATTTCGCTTACTCAACTGAATATACGGTATATAAACGGTTGTTTGTTCTTTATTTACAGCTTGAAGTTGATCAATAGACATGATTGCAAATTCCTGAAATTAATCAATAATAAAGACATTTATATCTCTTTTATTGTTTCCACACAACTAGAAACGATGACATTCTTGACCATTTTGATATTCAGTCATGATGATTTTTCATTTTGAATAAGGTTCAAATTTTAAATATGTTCCTCCCAGTCCTTCCACAATTATTCTTGTATTAGCGTCCATCATTTTTTGATAGGTGTCTCCGTCAGTCCCCGCTGCACCTAGTCCATTGATATAAAGTGGTCTTTGAAAAACCTTAACATTAGCTTCTCTGGCTAGAGATTCAAGTAAATTAGAGTTAGTTGTTGTATCTGCAAAAATTGTTGGTACATTAGCTTTTTGAATATCCATAGCGAAATTTTCGACTTCTGTATATGTCAGCTTTTCGATCTTTTTGATCTTAGCTAAATTTACTGAATATGGAATTTTATAAGCCTCGACGTAATAAATCATTGCTGTGTTGAAGGTGATTAACTTGCGATTTTTAGCAGGAATAGTATCTAGTCTTTTTTTAATCCAATTATTAATTTGATTTATTTCTCGGATGACTTGTTTAGTATTTTTACTATAGATATTTTTATTATTTGGTGCTAATTTAACTAAATTATTATTAATAATCTTTACCATTTTTATGGTATGATTAGGATTATGCCAAATCTGGGGTTTTATAATTTGTTTAATTTTGATTGGATTTTTGACAGCACTTTCAGCAACAGCATTTTTTGTATTTGTAGTAGATTTAATGATTTTCATTAAACCTGGTTCAAACTTGTAACCATGATATAAAACTAAATCAGCACTTTCGATAACTCGACTATCTTCCGGTATGGGTTTATAGGTTAAGGGGTTCATACCAGGAGGGATTAAACATATCAGGTTAATTGTATTTCCAGCAACTTGTTTTGTTAAATCACAAATTACGCTATTAGTTGCTACTACTATGGGTAAGTTACTGTTAATAATAGTCGAATTTCTTTGATTATATATTGTATTAATATTTCTATTTCCACAGCCAAATAATCCTAATATGAAACCGAAAATGGCGGTTTTTAATAAATGGGTAAAATGGGTAGATATTTTTTTTCCTAACATGATTTATTGTCACTTATAAATATCTGACAAGTTCCAGAATTTAAACTTTTTCAGAGTTTGATTATCATATCAATTAATTAATAAGGACACAGGCTGTGTCCTTATTAGTCTAACTTAATTAAGCCCCAATCATAGGCAATTTACCTTGTAACTTATCTAAATTAGTCTGAACGCAATTAGCGCAACTACAACCAGTTTTTTGTATCACAGAATGTGTAATCTTATTTAGTTGCGGTGTTGTTAAATCAAGATTCGCTTGAGTAGATAATAACACAATTGTATTGGCAGCAGGTGTAGCTTTCAAGGAAGCCTGTGCTGGGTTGACTAGTAATAACAGAGATGCTAAAAATGCGGGAAAAGCAAGTAAAATCAGTTTGACTATGTTCATAATTGCTCGTGAAGTACAAAGTTTTTTAGTTTTAGGGAACAGGGAGGTTACAGGTTACAGGGAACAGGTTACAGGTTACAGGGAACAGGGAGGTTACAGGTTACAGGTTACAGGGAATAAATTGGTATGTACTTCATTAGACTGGGAAACGATATAAACTTGTCAATTATTAACGTAAGTTGATAGTTAGGGAAAATGTCATAATCAGGATATCCAAGATTAAAGGATGAAAACAGAAAATTACCAATTACCAATTACCAATTACCAATTACCAATTACCAATTACCCATTACCCATTACCAGCCTTAACTAGATAACTAGTAACTTGAGTTATCAGCGGATTTTCTTACCAGTTAATACTTCTCTTACTTCTAACATGGCTGAATAGGTGGGGAGAATGTGTAAAGTTTCATTTGCTGGTGTATGCTCTAGAGCAGTAGCGATCGCTTTGTGCAAATCTGACTCTACAATCAGGTTAATATCACTATCGAGAGATTCTTGACTATAACGCAAACGTAAGGCCATATCATACACACGGTCGCCACTCACAATCAAGGTTCCTCCTCTTGCTACCAACTTTTCCGTATCCACGTCCCAAATCCATGATACATCAGTACCATCGGGGGTTCTGTCATTCAAGACCAATAAAGTAGTTTTATCGGTACTTTGAGTAACGACGCGAATAGTTTCGTTTGTACCTACGGGATTTTTAGATAATAGAATCCGTACTCGTTTACCGTCAATAAATAAATCTTCAGCGCGACCAAAAGCGGCTTGAAAATCGTTAATTGTATCTCTGATAATAACATCATCAATTCCTAATTCTTTTGCTGCTGTAACTGCGGCCAAAGTATTATATTTATTGTACAAACCGATAAGAATTTGTGGCCATTTGCGACTTACTAATGCGGGTTGACCTTTAGTAAAACCACAACTAGGACAAGTAAAATCTCCCAAGTGGGATAAATAAACCCCTTGATAGTCTAAAGCATGGCCGCATCTAGGACAATAGATAGAATCAACAGCGTGAGGAATAGCTTCTAAATAATTTTCTGGTTCATTTAAACCAAAAAATAAGACTCTTTGTGGTAACTGTTGACCCAAATATGATAAAGTTGGATCATCAGCATTGGGAATAACTACGGTTGTTTCTGGTAAGGTCGAAATTACCTTTGTCCACCGCTTACTAATACTATCTACTTCTCCATATCTATCTAATTGGTCCCGGAACAGATTTAAACAGAGAATAATTCGAGGTTGTAGCGGTTTCAAAACCTTGGGAACTATATTTTCATCAACTTCTAAAATTGCATAATCTATATTTAGCTTTCCCAACAGATTAGCATTATCTATCAAAGCAGTTGCTAAACCGTTTTCCAGATTCGCGCCTGTAGAATTATGGGCAATACGAAATCCCTTTCGTTGTAAAATGGTGCATAATAGTAAAGCCGTAGTAGTTTTTCCATTTGTTCCCGCAATAATAATTACTCCGTGTTTAACTTGCTGACTCAATAACTGCAAAATTCGGGGTTCTATACGTCGCGCAATAGCGCCTGGTAAAACACTAGCAGCGCCAAGACGCAGTGACCTGACCAAAAACGTCACGCTTTTGGCTATTGATACCGCAAAACCCAAGGTAAGTCTACTGATAAATTTTATTTTTTTACCCACAGTCATGATTTATGAATAAGGTGATCATTGTCAAAAGCATTTGAAACTGTAAATTTAACTAACTATAACGATTTTAAATGAGTATGTGTATCCGTACACATAACATCTTTATTTTCTCTTCCTCCATCATCTCTGGGTCTAGTGTGGTTCATTAAAAAAAATCAAATAGGATTATTATAGAGAAGATACCATCAAAAGGAGACAACGAGACAGGAAACAGGGAAGCCAGAAAAGATGATTTTTTTGAATGACCACTGACCACTGACCACTGACCACTGACAACTAACCACTGACAACTGACCACTGACCACTGACCACTAACAACGAACAACTGACAACTGACAAATACAAGGTTTCTGTGAATGAATATCATAAAGTGGCTTTTTTTACAAACTCAAATAATTACTAACTGGAGACGGTTAGTATCTAAATGCTTATTACTACTTCCTTTGCTATTCATAATTAGTATACAGCCCGCAATGGCAGGTATTAAAGATGATCGTTATGATGGTAATATTTTTGTAATTTATGCTGGTAATGGTTCTTTAGTTCCTGCCAAAGAAACACTAGCACAGACGTTAGCAGAACACAAACCAGCCATAGTCACATTTTACATTGATGATAGTAGCGACTGCAAGAAATACGCCCAAGTTGTTTCCGAGGTACAAGCATTCTATGGACGCGCAGCGGAGATTATTCCTATCAGCGTTGATACCATTTTAGCTGACAAGACCTATCAACCGACAGAACCAGGATATTATTATTCAGGGGGTGTTCCTCAAGTTGTAGTTTTTGACCAGTCGGGTAAAGTAGTCTTGAACAAAAAAGGTCAAGTACCTTTTGAAGAAATAGACGACAAATTTAGAGAAATATTTGATTTATTACCCCGCACTGAGTCAGTCCAGTTAAAACCACGTTCTGCTAAACAGTTTAGTAGTCAGTTAGAAGATCAATAACAGTTCTTAATGTATCTTAATGTATCCCCATTCTCGACTAGAATTACCGTAACCTGGTATTGAGGTCATTTGTAAGGCGATTAAGGCAGGTTAGGATATTATGGCTTATTCTTGGTTTAAAGCATTTCATATTATTGGCTTTGTGGTTTGGTTCGCGGGGTTATTTTACCTAGTTCGGTTATTTATCTACCACGTTGAAGCCAACCAAGAACCAGAACCAGCAAGAACGATACTGAAAAACCAGTATCAAATCATGGAAAAGCGTCTTTACGATATTATAACTACCCCTGGGATGTTAGTAACAGTAGCGATGGCTATTGGTATCTTATCTACAAACATGGATATTTTACAAGAACCCTGGCTACATTTTAAATTAGCCTTTGTAGCTGTTTTAATTGGCTATCATCATTATTGTGGTAGACTCATGAAGCAGTTAGCAGCGAATGAATGTAAATGGAGTGGTCAAAGTTTACGCGCTTTGAATGAAGCACCAACGCTTTTACTAGTTGTAATTGTCATGTTAGCTATATTCAAGAACAACTTACCCACCGACATGACAGCCTGGTTAATTTTCGGTTTAGTGGTGTTCATGGCTGTGAGTATTCAACTTTACGCAAAAATCCGCAGACGCAACAAAGAGAAGCTGACAGCAGAATTAAATCAAATTCCCCAAGGGTAATACTATATTGATTATTTGCGCCTGACTGGGAAACAAAAAACGATTTACCTGAAAATGGCTGTAACTACTTACTGTAATCGAACAGTTCCAGCTTGACAATCCCGTAACCATAGTTTAACACCTTGAGCGATCGCACCATAACTACTATTTCTGGGTGGTGCGATAGGAGGTTTAACTGGATACTCACTGGTTTGAGAAAACATCATCACCACACTCCAACCAGTGTTAGTTTTTGTCAAAAATAGCCTGTGAAATTCTTGTAATTCTACAGGTTTTTTATTGAGATATTTTCTCTCTAAGGTTGTAAAGAAAACCTGTTCTACTCCTTCTGTGTTATAGTTATTCCCATGATCAATACCAGGATTTAATGGTAAAGATTCAAACTCTGGTTTACCCGCAGCCAATATATAGGAAAAAGTATCAACACTCCTTTTCAGACGACGCGCACGTTGGGTAACACGGTTAGCATAGCCAGGTAGATCTAACATTAATTGAGTTGTTAAAGTTTCTAAACTTTTTTGAGAACAGGAGTTAGTAACTTGGGGACTTACAGATTTAGGAGTGATACTTTTCGCAATTAGAGGATAATAAAATCCAGGAGCAATAAATAACCATAAATTACAGGCTATTAAATATAAGCACCAAAAACCAGGAGGGAAATTTACTTCATTCTTCCTTGTTCTTTTTTCCTCTTCAATTTCTAAACTCCAGTCAAGGTTTAGCATTGCTCGTTTTTGTCATCATATAAATTGTAAATAATAGCATTTCCCATCCTCACAGGTACAGGAATTAGGAAGGAAACGCAGATAAACGCAGATGATTTTGTACCTCCACAACTTATTGAATAATTCCCACTCCCAAGAAAAGCCCAAAAAATACTATCAAAGGGGTTGACAATTGATTTTAAATTTGTTATCATGATTTTGATAAGGAAGAACTATCTTAATAATCGCGGGTTTCTTTATAGGTACAGCAATTAGGAAGGAAACGCAGATAAACACAGATAAACGCAGATGATTTTGTACCTCCACAATTTAGCGAATAATTCCCACTCCCAATAAAAGCCCAAAAAATACTATCAAAGGGGTTGACAATTGATTTTGAATTTGTTATCATGATTTTGATGAGGAAGAACTATCTTGATAACCAAAGTTTTTTTAGTCAAGAGGTCTTTGGTTTTTGGTGGGAAAAGTATTTAACTCCTCAACAATCAGATTCCAGGCTAACTCAGGTTCAGCAGCCCCAGTAATAGGACGACCGATAACGAGATAATCTGCACCCGCTGTGATAGCTTGAGAAGGAGTAAGCGATCGCTTTTGATCGCCTTTTTCAGACCAAGTAGGCCGCACCCCTGGACAAACGAGCAAAAAGTCATTTTTACAAGTTTCTCTTAATTGTTGCACCTCCTGGGGAGAACAAACCGCCCCATTCAACCCTGACTTTTCAGCTAAAAGTGCCATTTCCAGAGCAAATTCTGGTAATTCCAGGGGAATTTTCAAATCAAACGCCAATTGTCGTGGGGAAATACTGGTTAACAACGTAATAGCGATTAATTGCGGAGGTTTTGTTCCGGCTTTTTCCGCTCCAATTTCCACAGCTTCCGCAGCCGCTTTGAGAGCATCACTACCACAAGTTGCGTGAATTGTCAATAAATCCACCCCATAACCAGCAGCAGCGCGACAAGCACCAGCGACAGTGTTGGGGATATCGTGAAATTTCAAGTCGAGGAAAATACGTTTTTCTTGAGATTTGAGGATATCGAGAATTTTCGGACCTGTGCTGGTAAACAACTCCAAACCAACTTTCCAGAAAGTGACTTGAGGAAGTTTATTAATGAGAGCGATCGCGCTATCTAAATCTGGTACATCTAAAGGTACAATAATTTTTTCAGCATTCATAATTCTGGTTATTACTTGAATACCTTGTCCATTTTCTGTAGGTTGGGTTAAGCGACAGCGCAACCCAACGCTCATGTTGGGTTATGGCTTCGCCACACTTCGTGAACATGCTTCAACCCAACCTACAAATCAAGGCTTTTTTCAATATAGACAAGGTATTGTTACTTATTACATAATATCCAATTCATTATACTCCGATATTGATGTTTATGATCGCTACTTTTCACTAGGTTAGAATAATGGGTGTGTA
>Ga0315905_10000682_pt1 | contig 37012 bp, 36 predicted proteins | sample LakEriMetagenome_5_FD_203522 | JGI IMG/M metagenome (GOLD analysis project Ga0315905, IMG submission 203522) | Freshwater fungal communities from buoy surface, Lake Erie, Ohio, United States - Buoy 4 MA121 | ecosystem: Environmental > Aquatic > Freshwater > Lake | place: USA: Lake Erie, Ohio... | reverse complement strand
ATTTAGCAACATACAGTTTTAACTGGAATATTATAAATTTAATAGTTACGTTGTATTTTATACCTTATTTGATTTACCATAGATAGAATAAATGATTGCAGTGGTTAAGGTGAATAATATGGCTCCCCACAAAGAATCAATTAGAACGGTCAATGGTTTCCAGCCCTTAAATAATGCCCAATTAGTAAATTCGTAAACTGTGTAAATTACTAGACCCAACAAAAATGCGTCAGACAACGGTTTTCTCTCTTTGATTATGAAATAGTAAACACCAAAGACGAGAGAAATGTAGCACAGAACCGCTGGAACTAAGTTCATGCTAATGACGCTTCCTTGAATTGATTTTACTTGATTGTCAAAATAACCTTTCATGGAAGTTAAGTAGATAGAATCCAATATTACAAAAACAACAAAAGTTGTCAGAAACTGCAATAAAATGCGACTATTCATTATATTATACGACTATAGAAATAATATTATTTTAGCAAAAGTCTAATTCTTTTGCAATTATTTTATATTTGTATAATATAAAATGACATCTGTTGGTTATACAAATCCTATTAGCGCTTCCGGTGGAAAAAGCATAAATTTAACGCTCGGCGTTTCTAAATTGGGAGGTGGAATTCCTGGGTTCATTCCTCAAGCCACATACAACACAAATAATAACAACGAATTTATTGATACTCGTTTCTCTCTAAAGCAGGCCTGGAACACTGGTTATGCAATGAAATTGTTGAATCAGGACAAGGCAATTTGCACGCCATTTCGCGCTGTTAATAATGCCGGAGATTTATTGAGTCGCAAATATTATTCGTGTGGCGGTCCTTGCCAGACGTTCCAAAGTCGTCCGGGCATGTTTGGTTTAAAGCAACATTTTGGTGCTATTCAAAACCACTGTGATGGAACTGGGGTTCCTCCTTCATCCTGCAACACTAAGTATGTTTATGATAGCTCCGATTACATTAGATATGCAAAGCAAAAGGCTCTCAACAAGAACTACAATGATGCGTCATATGGCGGAAACAATTATTCTGGAGCTCAATCTGCTATTAGAGCTATTAGACGTTATTAAATAGTAGGATAACATTATTTATTGTTATATTTATAACCACATTATATATATAACCGATGCCAAAACAATTAAAACAAAAACAAAATAAAAAGAAAAATAGTAGAAAAAAGCGCGGAGGAAGTGGGGAAAAAATGCACTTTTTAGCATCATTAAAAGCTAATACTCAAATAATTTTGGCGGACATTGAACGCATGGAAGATGAACTGCCTGAGGGGGAACCTGATGAACATTGCGACTTGTCTGAAATTAAAAAGAATGCAGTTCAGGCAAATGTGTTAATTAATAATCTTATAGAAGAACAACAAAATGCAGATTCTATATCGCAAAATCCATTAGACCAAGTAATTACTACAAACGGATTTACCGGCACAATAGGAGAACTATTAAGTAAAATTAGAGAGAAAATTTCTCAGTTAAGCAAATATAATAATGAAGGCCACGAACAAACGATAACACATTTAAAAACTTTATTGAACATCGGTGCATCCGAATCTGTAAATGTAAATAATATAAAAGAAATTCTGAAAGGTGGGAAAGTTAAATTTAAGAACAATAAATTAGTTGTAGCAAAACCCAAAAGTAGACGCAATAATAAAAGGCAAAAAAAACAAACAAAACAAACAAAAAGGCGATAGGATTATAAAATTTCTTTTCCAATGTTATAGTATATGACAACAATAGCTTATCATCAATATACCAATATTCCTTATATGAGTGGCGGATATGCCAGTGCTCCAGTAATTGGACCATTAAGCACAAATAGAACCCCTAATACAACGTTTCACAGCCAGCTAGGCGTTCTAACAGGAATTCATCCTAACCCTCCCCAGTTTTATCCTTCTTATGGTGCAAGCACTTTTTCTCAAGCGCGTGCTCAGTATAGAAGAACGCATACTACTCAGCACAATTTTGGAAGAGGAACCCAAATGTATTCATTGATTCCTTCCACAAGTCAATATTCCGCAGACACGCAAAGACAGTACAATGTTTCTCAATCAACAAAATATGTAGCACCTGCATCATCATCAATGTATATGGCTGCTAAAAAGAGCGCAGCTGTTGGTAAAAGTTCATTGAAATATGGTTTGCCAGCAAATGCACCATTGTCTTATAAGTGCTATGATAGAAATGATGTTAAAACTTCTTTAAGAATGGTTAGGTCGGGTGGTTGCACAGCTCCTGCAAAGAAAGGTTCTATCTTTAATAACACATTATGCAATGGAAGAATATGCGCAATAGGCTCATTGGTATCTCAGACTTATTAAAAAAAAATGTTAAGTAAATATATAAAATGAACAAGTATGTTGTGGAGTTTTTAGGAACACTTTTGTTAGTTTTTGTTATTTTAGCAACTGGTAACTATTTAGCAATCGGTGCGGCGTTGGCATTGGCCGTTTTATTGGGCGGAGCCATTTCAGGCGGTGCATTCAACCCAGCCGTTACGCTTTCACTTTTAGCTGCAGGCAAGTTGGCTGCCAGTGACGTTGTTCCTTACATTGTGGTGGAAGTTGCTGGTGGTTTAACAGCCTTCCAATTATACAAGATGCTTATGAAATAAAAGTATTAAGATAAAAATAATATAAAAACAACTAATAATTTATATTGAGGGAGAGTTTTACCCAATATAAATTTTCTCTCACAAATCGCGTTAATAGTGTAGTGGTAACACGCAACCCTTCCAAGGTTGAACTGGGGGTTCGATTCCCTCTTGACGCAAAAAATATATTTAGCAAATTTAACACACGATTATAATATAATTTCTTTTATTATAATATAAATGGCGAGAACAAGAAGACACAGAGGTGGTGCCGCGATTGGCGGATTAACCAGAAGAAAGAAGAGCAGAGCCGGAGGCTCTCGCAGACGTCACAGACACGGTGGACAGTTCCAGGGCGTGCAAACCGGCGTTTCCAATGTTGCTAGCGGTGTCGGAAGCGCGGTTGATTCAGTTGGTTCCAGCGTTGGAAGCGCTGCCAGCGGTGTTGGAAGCTGGCTTTCAGGCATGTGGGACAAGACCAAGAAGGCTGTGAGTGGCTCATCATCAACCGGAACAGCATATGGTGGCCGCAGAAGACACAAGCGCGGCGGACAAGTCGTTGGTTTTGACGACATGTGGAAGCAACCCGGTCCCGCTGTTGGCGGTCGCAGACGCAAAAAGCACTAAATTTAAAATATAAAATTTTATATATTGAAAAATACATAAAATTCAACGGGTCTGTTCGCTTCACCTAAAAACACCCAATTTTAGGTTAATATTAAAAATTGACTTAGAATTATAACTAGTATTAATAATAACAAAAGATGGTAACTCACACTTGCGAAAAGTGCGGAAAAGAATTCAAGCAAAAGTCGCACTATACAACGCACATTAATAAGAAAAATCCATGCGTTTCTGAAACCAAACTAAAAGAACTTATTGATAGTGCCGTTAATGAGAAGCTTGTTGAAATTAAACAAGCAAAGCCTTTGAAAAAAATATCCGTTTCTAAGCCTATTTTAAAATGGGTTGGCGGAAAAACGCAGATATTAGATAAACTCATTACCGATTTTCCAGTTGAAATGAATAATTATCGCGAGGCATTTTTGGGAGGCGGTAGCGTTTTGCTAACGTTGTTATCCTATGTAAAAAATGGCGCTATTAAAATCAATGGCAGCGTTTACGCTTATGATTTGAATGAACCTCTGATTTACATGTATAAAAACATACAAAGTCATCATGTGGAATTATATGATAAACTTCAAACCATTATTAATGAGTTTAACGGGTGCGGCAACGGAGAAATTAATAGAAAACCCAAAAATATAGAAGAAGCCAAGTTGGCAAAGGAAAATTACTATTATTGGGTGCGTAGTGCATATAATAAGTTAAGCCCAGTTGAAAAAAAAACAGTAATAGGTTCTGCTATATTTATATTCTTAAATAAGACTTGTTTCAGAGGAGTGTTTAGAGTTGGGCCAAATGGTTTTAACGTGCCTTATGGACACTATAACAATCCGGAAATTATTAATAAGGAACACTTGGAAGAGATACACGCGCTGATTCAATGCGTCATATTTGAATGCAGCGATTTTACTGCATCATTAGCAAGCGTTGAGCCGAATGATTTTGTTTATCTTGACCCACCCTATGCGCCAGAAACTGACACTTCGTTTGTCGGCTACACTGAAAGTGGGTTTGACCTTGACGCGCATAAAAAATTATTCAAGATAATACATGAATTAACTGAAACAAATAAAAAAGTAATGTTGAGTAATGCTGATGTAAGCTTGGTGCGAGAAAACTTTACAAATGAGAAATACAACACGGTGTCACTTTTATGTAAGAGGTCCATCAACTCTAAAAACCCGGAAGCAAAGGCAAAAGAGGTGATTATTAAGAACTATTAAACCAGTTGTCGGTGAGCAATTTTTCATTAATAAAACTGGCTCGTAAATAGAAGGCACGAGTTTTTGGCGCACCTTTTCCGGCTCCCTTTGTGCGGTTTTGCAAATACTTTCCAATTCTAGAACTGCCTTCAAGAGTTCCATTTTCAGCCAAATAACTTTGAATATTTTTATAGTCGTCTTCAAGTTGATTTTTCAAATCAACGTTCTCGTCTATTGTTAATTCCACCAAGATTGGCTGCATGTATTGCACATTATCACCGTCTCGGTAATAAGGAACATATAACGTTTTTTTCAATTTAGAATAACATTTTGAATCATCAAAATTGCTCATCTCCAACTTCTGCACGCTTAGCATAGTAACTGCAATTGATTCTGCTCCCTTAAATTTTCCATTTTTATCTTTTTTTAAACTAATTGTCTTCAACTCACCGTCTTCGCAATCTAAACAAGCGCTGCTTATTGGTATACCAGTTATCACTTCTGCCAGATGACCAACAGCGCCTTTGTTTTTGGTCTTTGGCAAATGGTGCATTGCACCCTTTATTTCAATAATTTTATCAAACACTTCTTGCACTGTGGGGCGTAATGATTCGCTCATTGTAATTGTATTGTTTTGATTTCAGAGAGAAATCAAAATAATATTTCAATTTTTTTTATTCACATAGATTTTTACTTTTGCTTTGTCATAATGCAATGCAATATGTAAATAGCTAGTATACCCAAAGAAGCAAAATAAATTTGCACTATTGGGTCATCTGGAAAGTAACTATCTTCAACTGGCGCGGGACTTAAACCCATGTTTGTAAAAGACTCGTTGCATCTTGCACCTGAAACAGGGTTAGTATTTCCCTTTCCCCAATTGCATGGGTCCATGTTGCTAATATCAACTGTAGCAACAAAATGGGTTTGTGTTCCAGTTGCATTAGGTGGCAAGCCTCCTGTGCTTGGTGGCGTGGGACCAACCACTTGCATCGTAATTTCCTGACATTGTGGAGTTGAACCAGACGTAAATGCTCCTAAAATAGCATAAGGATTTAACACGTTAAGATTGCTCATTGTCCCAGGAATCAAACCCTTAAAATCGGAAAAATTGGTATCTAAACCTGAAGAAATAAAAGGAACATTTCCCATGGGAATATTGTTAACATAAATATATCTATCAACTTCTTGCTGAGTTTTAATGTCACTGCATTTTCCTCCAGTCTGTAAAAAAAATTTGTTTCCTAAAGGTCCTCCAGTTGTTGATGCGCCACCACCCGTTACTAAAACTTGAACATATTGAATTAACCCGTCTATATCTTTTGCCATTGTAGATAAACTACCATTGGATGACATACCGATTGCTTGTGGGTTTTTAATATTTTGCCAATATGGATAATCTGGACCTAATAAATTTTGTTCTACACCTGTTGCATCTTTTAATACATCTTGAAATATGTTTGACATATAAATTATAGCTATATAAATATTTTTATTCATTAATTTATTGATTATTAACTATGAATAAAAATATTTTTATGCACTTTCAGTGCCACTTACATCCAAAGGTTTATTTCCAGCCAATTGTTGCGATGCATCTGCCTGTGCTTTTACTAAAGCAGTGACTTGGTCATTTAATGTAACAACGTTTCCACTTATATCCTGCACTTCTTTATCTAGCCCCATAAGTTTGTTAACTTGTTCTTGCAGAATTTCAATGGCAGCAGAATTTTTATAAGCTAAAACAGACGAAGAACAAGCAGATTGATCTGTTGTTGCTCCATTTTCAAGTCCTTCAACAGTTGCCCAATTAGCTAAAAAGAACTGATAAATTATTAAACAAATGAAAAATATAATAAGAACGCCTACTAACATTAATATATACAAATACTTTTATTTTCTTCTTTATTTATAATATATAATGGCATCAGCATTTTATCCTCAAGGCATGCATTCATATAATAATTCATCTCCAAATGCGCCTTTCACAGCAGAGTATGCAACATGGAAAGGAACCGGAAGATATAGCAATCCAGTTGGCATAACTTCTGGAAGCATTAGACCTTTAACAAACAACGACCTTACAAATATAGCTGTTTACAAACAAGGATTAGCAAGACCACTCAAATGGCAATTTAGAAAAGGCACAATGACACAAGCACCTTATCAAAATAAGATTGTTAATCCCGCCAACCCTTCTCAAAGTGTTAGCTTTAACGGAAATAGAATGAGCAAATCTACCGCGGGTTTAGAAAACAAAACCGGTGGATTAATTGGACAGCTCATGGACCGCCCTGGGGGATATTCCGTAAAGCACAATCCACCTGATGAAATAAATGAAACTACTCAATATGGGTTAGATTGCAAGACATGCGATGGCATTAGTATGGTTACTGATTTTGCTCCCAGTCCTTATTTGACTAATAATCCTCAACCTGTCTGCACAAACCCTCCTCTTTGTTGTAATGAGCCAAGAAAGGCTCTTCTTCGTGTAAGACCTGCCAGCACAAATTTAAAGAAAAATTATTTCACGACTCTTCAACAATACAGACAAAACCGTTGTCAAACATACGAACAACGTGTTTTCAACTTTAAAACAACTGAAGATGGTTTTACAGATGCCGCTTTATTAAAGAATAACCCAAATATTACTCCAGCAATGTTAGCGGCAGCTAAACCCGGTAGTCCAATTACTCTTGCAAATACTTATGTCGGTAACTGCTACCCCAACACTGGTTTAAGCACATTTACGCAAGTTGAACTAGTCGCATTAGCATTCCAAATTTTGAATAGCAACAACCTTTTCTCAAATGATGATATCACAACTTTTTACAACTCAAAAATAACTACTATACAACAATTTGTATGGTTCATCTCCAATTTAAAATCAGGAAACGCGGCTCAAGCGGCATATATTTTCAGCAACTTTATTAACAATCCTTATTATGGCATGGGATTAACTGGACCTAGTAATCCTTACGGATGCAAATTGGTGGTCTACAAACCAAGCAATCCTCAGTTTGCTGTCCAAGGTGGCGTTTCTAGTAGCACTAGAACTTATAAATTAGGATTAACAACGGTTGAAAAGAACATTAATAACAGTAACGCGCTCAGAGGTGCTACAAGCACAATGAGCGTTGCAAATGTGGGCGGTCTACCTTTTACACCATTTATCTACAAATCAAAGGTCCAAACGTGCAATCCTGCTCTTCCAATTATATTCAGACAAGTTAGTTACAATCCAAAAACTTGCTTCAGAAACTCTAATGACTACATGGAAAAAGCAGTTCAATATAATGGAGTTTTTAGTGGTGGACCAACAGTTGCAACCAATGGAATTAGCGCATCTAATCCAGGTGGACAACCCATTAATTAATTGCATCATTTGTATCTTCTGGTGTATCTGCATCATCTGGCGCAATAATCTTATTGCAACCAAATAAATCTGATTGATTTGCTTCTACAATATTTCCATCGTCGTCATACACAACAATAGGTAAAAATATATTAAGTTTGTCTACAAATTTATTATATGGTATTTTGTGTTTTTCACACCATTGAATGCACTTTTGAATATTGTTCTTTTTAAGAGATTCTATCCTGTCATCTCTATTTTTATTTTTAAAAAGATTTATTAATTGGTCGTATTGTTCTAACTGCAAATGCCCAATAATAATATTAGATTCTTCTACTTTGTTTAAAAAATAGTAAGGCAACTCGCTGTTTATTAGTGAACTAATTTTTTTACCACTATTTATGCAGTCAGCTATAATACCCTTTAAATTCTTTATTGTGTTGTTGTTTTCTATTGTTTTTGAATAATCCGAAATAAAATTTTTACAGATAATAAATCGCTCATTTTTAAACGCATTTGATGCATTTGGTTTTATAATATAAACCTTGTCATACATGCTTGTTAACAAATATAAAATATCTAAAATTGGCTTATGGTATATTACGTCAATCTTAATTATACTTGTTCCATTAATGTTTTGATATGTCAATATGTTGCATAGAATAGCCATAAAATTAATACAATATTTGTTTACATCCAACTCCAAATGATTGCTAATTTCAAAATACAAAAAATCAACCGTCATTATTTCTATTCCCTGAAAAGGTCTTAAAATAGATAATTCTGAATCAACGAGATGTTCATAAATGATGTCATTGTTGTTTTCTCTGAAAATATTCATACACTCAATAGTTGCCGCATTATTTGAACCACAATGAAGCGCTCTAATATTTCTCCCAATAAACGAATCAAATATGTTAAATGTATTCGCAATTTCCATTAATGCGTAAAATGTTGGGGAACTGGCTTTAATTTTACTAACTGAAAATTTTGAACTAGGAACTTTATGATGAATGTATTCATATGGGTTAATAATCTTATAATAAAAATCAACGTTGTAATCTTGAATTTCTACTTCGGAGTCATCTGTTCCGTAACCTTGTTTTAATTTTGACACAAATTCCTTAGCTACGTTCATGTAGTGTATCAAACTGAAAGAAATTATAGGGTTATTGCTTTCATTAAAGCTTGGACTTATTCTGTTTATAGTTTGCTTCTTTGGTAATATGTAATAACTCATGCTTGAGGTTACATTATTATATAAAATTTTGTTTAAGTGATTAGCAAAATATTATATTATTTCTTTTTAATTCATGTTTTTAAATTAGGAACGTCTGGATTTTTTTGTATGTCTTTTTCCTCTTGTCTTTTTTCTTTTATTTTTACGCTTCTTATTATGTTTCCTTCTTGTCTTTCCACCAAGTCCAACAAGTTTTTTGCAGATTCCAGTAATTTTATCACAACAAGTTTGCTTTGTTTCATCGCATTCTTCGTTATCGGTTGAACTAATAAGAGGACGACTATCGCCGGGGGTAGTGCGCTGCATCCTTCTTCTAAGTTCTGAATTTTCTGAATTATCTGAAGCAATTCCTTGTCCTTCCCTTTCCTTTTTAGCTTTTTCTCTCTCTTCTATTTTTATAAAAAAAAAGGGGTCTATTGCTAAAATTTCTCGTTTGGTAATTTCAGGGTCATGCACTTTTCCATTTTTCCAAACTCCGGTGGGTGTGCTAGCTAGTTTGTATTCAAAATACAAAGTCATTAGTTTTTGTTGTTCATCTGGTGTAAGTTTGCGTCTTCTTCCAAACATATCCATATTTATATATTAAAATAATATTTTTATTCTTCCAACTTCAAAGTTACCTTTTTCTTTGACGCAGCTTTTTTCTTAAGCGCAGGAGTTTCAGATTCTTTTATAATAGTTCCCTCTGTTTCATAAACTTCTTTTTCATTTTGCTGTTCTTCCAAAGCTTTTTCTTTTACCTCCTCCGCATTTTCCTTTGCTTGTTCCTTTGTCTCTGAATTAACTGCTAAAACAACCTTCTTTGCACGAGGTTTTCTGGCTTTCTTTTCTACTGCAGCAGGTTTCTCAACAACAATATTAACTTTTGGTTCTAGCTCTGGCTCTGGCTCTGGTTTTTCCTCTGGTTCATCAATTGCTTCTGACGCCGCTATAAGCATAATCTTTTTATTCAATGGTCTAGCCTTTTTGCGTTCCAATGTTTTCTCTGATTTTTTCGCAGGCTTCTTGACCGGTGTGGGAACAACTGATGCGCGAGAAACTTTGCGTTCTGTAACAGTGTCATCAATTAATTCCATCGCAACCTTTTCTGCGTTCACGTGGCTAATTTTCTTAAACGCAAAATATCTATTCAAGAATGATATCTTCTTTTCATTTGGAGACATTTCCAATGCGTCTCCGTATTCATTCTTTTTGAAAGGGCTTCGCTTCACTTCGTCTTGCAATAAATTATAAAGTTCACTAAACAAGCCAGAACCCTCTGGCAAACCAAGTGACTTAGCTTCATCGCGTGTAACTAACTTGAATCCATAATTCTCCATAATCCTCTCTAGGTAGTCAAAGTTGACCAAATACTCAGGGAACATCTTGTTGATAGTCTCTTGGAACACATTGATTTTGCATCCCAAACTGGTGACGTCGTCATCAAATGCTGCGTCTTCATATTCCTTTCTAATTTCCCAAATTTTCTTGGTTCCTTCGTATAACTCAATACTTTCTCCCATCTTCTTTTTCTTTAACAAGTTGAAGATGAGCTTACCATCGTAGCAAGTTCCAATGAAATAACCATTCAACTTTGTGCACTCGGCTACGTTTCGCATAAAATTCTGAAACGTTGTCTGGTTTTCAAACATATAGTGGACAGCAAATTGACATGATGATACATTAAATCCTTCTTCTCCCTTTCCAAATTGTCGCGCAACTCCTTTTCCAAGTTTCTCTGAATCATTTTGTCCATGGCCAAAAACTGCCTTGGTTATTTGCACAGCCTTATCATTCATCATTGCCAAACCATTGCGAATGTTTAGACTGCTGTTTCCGTTTACGAAGAGCGCATAAGGAACATGCTTGAATCTTTTGCGATAATTCAAAAACCTCGCACAAGCTCCATCCAATCTATTTTCCAAGTTGTCCTTTGAAATATCAATTCCAAATACAAACGATAATTTTGCTTCAATCCATTTTGAGAAATCTCCGCCTTTACCGCAAGCATAATCAATTAACGTGTCCGAACGCTTTGAAACACTTGTAATCAAAAGATTCTTAACAAACAAATTGTGAAAATCGCGCAATCCTCTTGTCTTGCTGCTTCCAGAATATTTATTATAATACACATCATCGTCGGCCAATTCGTTTGGAACGTTATTTCCAGTGCAAATCATTTCCTCTGTAATTGGATTATGAATAGAGTGCCAGTTACTATTTGCAACGCGATAGGCATTACCAAAGTTCTTCTCGCCATTTCTTAACTCCGCCGTTTTATCGTAACGAACACGCAAAGGAATCCACCTCCACCCGGCTTCATTATCAAGAACGTATCTAAATTCTACAATAGTGTTGTCTCCAAAGACTTCATTTTCCTCAGTATACATTTGTGGAACACCTGTTTCATCATTTTTCAACATGATGTTGCAAATACCCGCGTTAGGGTCATATGGGTCTGTTGGATAAAACTGCATTGGAAGATAATTATATTGTCTTTTTCCATTGTTATTTGGCTCAAATGTTGGAAGAACATCATTGATAACATCTTGGCAAGGATTAATATATCCATCCACGCCTTCATCAAAACCGCATCTCAGAACAATTGTTTTGTATTCATTTATTTGAGCTATAGCTGATGCTTGTATGCCATCTTGATAAATTGGTGTTACCTCATCTTGACCATTCTTTGCCTTTTTTGTAGTAACCAAGAAATCAACTGTGTTATAATAAGCGGGTTTCCACTTGAAAGAGTATTCCCAGGTGGCTTTTCCCAACTTGCCGACTTTTCCAACTTCATCGGCACCAACACCCATATTTGCAGGAGTAAAGATGAGCCCATCAGTGTTGTATTCAAACAAACCTTCTTTATCTCTTGACACAATAATATTACATGCATCAAATATATTTTGACCAGAATACAATGGATAGAATTGCTTAGATTCTATTCTGATTGGACAAATTGTTTCAGACTTTACCACTGATTTTGCGTCCAACAATTTAATAACATGTTTCAATAATGGAAGACGGAATTTTGACTTCAAATCCTCTTTGGTCTTTGGAATAAACCCAAGAGCTCTGACGTCCTTCTTGTTAACATAATAGATGTCAAACGCTGCATACAAGTTTATAAATTTACCCAATTTATTATGAGGAATGCTCTCTCCATCAATCAAAGTATTATACAACTCCTTTTGGTCGGTTTCCGCTCCAGTAAATAACACGTTCATATTAGTATTTATCAAGTAGACTTTCCCTTTTGCAGAGATGAACAACAAATGACGCTCTCCATCTGCTTTTTCAGTAACCGTGTAATCATTGCGAATATTTGGCACAATTGCATTATCGTTTAATGGAGCAATGTTTTGTATTTGAAGCGTTGTTGATGAAGGGCCGATAAAATTGCGAGGCTTTACATACTTATGCTTTTCGGCGTCGTATTCATCCGCGTGAATCAATTTCATGTATTCTTGGAGAATTTCGCGCTGCTCTGGGTAAGAAATTGGATAATTTGTTCCTTGCAATCCCATCAAGACAAATTTAATTGTCTTGCGAATTGCTGCAAGCAATGCATCTGGTGAATCTGTTAGTGTTCCAGGACCAATTTTTGTGTTATCAACCTCCAACTCTATCTCATAGACTTCAGGGTTTTGAAACACATTGGCTTCACTTGTGGTATACTCCAATACAGGGTTTCTATCAGAGAATCTTGAGCTTTTTACAATACTCATATCAACCTTAATAGGAAGTTCTGGATGCTGAAACGTAACACGGTTTAAATATCTAAAACTCTTTTTGGTTTTCTCCCAGTTGTCAATGATGCTTTGAATTACACCAGACGTTTGACGCATATTGTTCTCAATGCTATATGAAACTCTAAAGTTAAAGTCGTCAAAATTAACTGGGAACACTCGCTCGGCGTCTTTTCCAGTGCCCTTTGCATAAGCACCCTTGTTGTAAAATTTGGCAGAATAGATGGAAGATGACATTTTTTTAATATCATTGTGTTTGCAATAATCCTGGATTTCATGGAATCCAACAATCTCCGCTCTAATTGGAGATAGCTTGAACCTTCCTGAAGCAGGGTCCAAAAACTCGTTTTGAATGCGCAGCAAATAGTCTCCCTCCTCATAAGGTGAAGTAAATCCAAGAGATTTTAATTTGCGAATCACATTATCAAAATCAATTTTAGTGAGGGGTTTGATTCCTCTTGTGCCAAACTTTACTTCTAATTCATTGTTTTTCTGAACATCTTTTACGTATGGATTGTTTGCCCAGAACAACTTAACCAATTTATCTAATTGAACTTGCGGGGGTTCTCTTGATTGATTATGACTTCGTTCTTCTCTTTTTTTATATTGTGACGGTTCTAAATTTTCAGGTTCTTTTTTGAGAGATGACATAGTTATATATATTACAGGACATATTTTTATATTGTAAATCAATTTTTTAAATATTCATTATTAATAATTCGTACAAGTCCTTTTTTGTTTTATTTTTTAATGAATCTGCGCCTTCCGGTAAAATATCCAAAACTAATCGTTTTGACAATTCCACCAACTCTTCCAATTTATATGCGCTCATTGCCTTCAGAGGTTTTTCCACGCTTTCCCACTTGAACAGTGTATTGCGATATATCTCCAATTGTTCAGGATTCGGGTTCAATTCATAACAATAGTTAAAAGCCGATGAGTCCTTATTATTTATGCAGTGCACAACGTGCATAGGCATTTGGTCGTCGCACACAAGTTCAAAGCATTTTCTCTTATGGATATACATAATATTAATATTATTCGCAATACACAGAGCAATAAAGGTCTTCATTCCAATCGTCTGCTTATTCGCCAATTCATCCTCTACGTCTTCCCTGATATTTTTAATCTTCTTTGTTTTCAATTGTTGCTTATTGTTTCGCATATATTCAATGCATCTGAATTTTTCCTCTTTTTCATTGACAAAACTAGTCGTCCCTGGATACTCATACTTGGCAAATCCATTTTGAATAATAAAATAACACCAAAAAAGCTGGTCTTTTTCCTTTGGATAAAAGAATCTTTCTTGGACCTTCTTTTCTGGTTGTTGCTTTTGAACGGGCTTTGAAACTTTTTGCTCCACGCTGGCGTGCGATGAATGCTTTGCAATAAGTTTACTTGTTAACATATAATCCTGTAAATCATCTACTACATGATTATAATCATTTTTTTGTTCTTGATTTGTTGACGCTGAGCTATGCATATTTATTTTTTCCTGAATTATCTTTATTATCTTTCGCAAAGTATATATTCTTAAACTCCTCCTTTTGCTTTTCAAGAAAGTTCAGATTGACCTCTTGTGCAGTGACATAGTTAATATACGTCTTCAAATTATCAACCATTGCGCAAGGTAACTCGGTTAGATTAACAAACGTGCCATATTTGTTTTCATTCAATATAACTGTTTCATCCTTACTGAGAATGCGTAATATTTCTACTTGATTGAACTTTGGCATGGATTCAATCTTTTCTCTGATTGAATTCAATTCATTAGATTCGTATGATGGCGACGACGACTCTGCTAGCATTTGTTTTATAGCATTAAAAAAATATTTTTAAGCTTGTTTGAAGTATTTTAGTTAATTTTTATTTCTTGTTATTGTTTTTAATTGTTTATCATAAGTAGCAAATAAGTTTTCCGCCATTGTAACGCATCTCCCAAAAATCACCTTCTTCATAATGGTCGTTGATCCAACAGCGCCCTTTTAGAACATTGATAACAACAAATTTATTATTTGGAAGCTTGAACCAAGCGCAACCGGCCTTTAAATCTCCAATGGGGTCATAATTCAATTGCTTAATCTTTGGCCGCCGTCGCAACATTTCGTATCTAAAATCGTTTAGAGGAATGCGGTGAATGTGAATGAACTTTCCTCGGCGCCAACAAGCCTCACCTGTAAATTCTTTAATAACGTCAACAATGGACGCCGGCAAAACAATTCTTAAAACGTGTGTCATTTTGATTTTTTGTTCTGGTTCTGATTTCTTTTATAATCAGCCATTAAAAGATTTTCAATTTTTTTGTGAACGTCTTGTCTTCTTTGACTTCTTGGATTTATTACTATTTCGTCTTGATTTCCTTTGCTTTTTTCCACCACCTCCTGGATTAGAAACAGGAGGAATAACTCTTTCATATAAACACATTGTTGAAACCCAACCATCTTGATTAAAAACGTCTGATGCATTTGCATTATTTAAATCATCTATTATATAATCTGGCTTGCCATTTTGGTCGTATGCACCATAAACATAATGACCGCCGCTCCCGCCACCACTGTGAAAAATGCAACCTTTTCTTCTAAATGTTGCACCTCCTATGTTTACATCTGTAGTAATATCAACTTGGGTGTTATTTTTACCATAATTGGGCGTGCTTCTTTTAATATAAATTATTATATATTTTGTATCTGAGCCTGTTTGCAACTCAATCGTTATTTGTTTTTCTGTCATTCGTCCAGATACATTTTCTGCAATTTTATACTGACGCAATTCAATAAGTTTATTCACGTATTGTATATAATAAGCCCTCCATGGGTTGTTTTTGTTTAATTCAGCTAACGCTGCATCTCTTTCATTTATTAAAGTTTGATTCTGTGGTTCAAAAAGCAAACCAGTTGACGCTGCTTCATATTGTGACATAAATGTTCTAACTTCTACTGAAGGGTTTCCACTCGGTTTTACAATTGCATCCTTTTCTGCATTGATTCTATCAATAGTACGTTTTACTGAAGAGTCATCATCTAATACAGTACCGCAGGATTCAAGATAACTTTCTTTAACACCAATTTTCTCTTTTTCTGTATATATGTTTAATAAATTTTGAATATTAGTGCGTGTTTTATTATTATTTAACGGTAATGCTATAATTGATTCGTAAATTTTTTTTTTTAACGTTTTAGTAGTGCAAGTTATACCGCTATTTTCTATAGTTCCAATAATATCTGTAAAGTTGTCTTGAAAACACGAAAAATTTTCAAAAAATAGAGTAGTCAAAAATTCGCTAGAATCGCCTTGTTCATAATTTTGTTCACTCGGAGGTTCACCGTCTTTAAAAAATTTTTCTGGATATTTAGAAGCTAATTCAAAGTAAGCTGATTTTCCAGAGCTATCAAGAATTTTAATAACTTCTATTGGCTTACGAATACTACTATTATCAATTGCGCCAAAAATCGTCTTTAAAAGTTTAATATTGTCTTTATATTCACCAAATTGGGTGTTTATTTTTGTTTGATCTTTTGTCCCGTCTTGTTGAGTAAAATTTGGACAACCTCTTAAAGCATATTTTGCATTATTATCTGGTATTTGGTTCAAAGCGTTTATTTGATCATCTGTTGTGCTTCTCAAATACTGAGGAATTTCAGGAATTGCATATAACAATTGAAGACATGCGTCTAAATAGCACATTGTTATATTTTTATTTAACAGATTACTGTCTTTTCTATATGGTTTTCCTCCAGTGGCTGGAGGAGAACCTGAACTAGAACTAGAACCCGAACTGCTAGATCCAGACCCCCTACTTGAAGCTGCAGTTGTAGAAGAAAAAATAGGTTTTACTTTTAGAGGAAGTTCTTTAGCATTTAAAAAATTACCTAATTCATTTCCCGCTGGTTGAACGTCTTGAAAACCACCGGTTGTTGTATTATAATAATTTCTCGGGCAAGCATTAGAGCATGCATAACACCATGAATCTTTATTCTCTTCTCTAGTCAATGGTCTTTTCCAAGTTGTTTCATGAGTTTGTCTATTAAAATAATAGAATTCTCCATCAAGTGTTTCATATCTGGTCCAATTCCAGTGTTCGTCTGTGGAAAAATTTTTTGCTGGTGGTGGTGGAGTCCCAGCGGGCGTTGTTGGTGATGTAGTTCCTGAAATTGGTTGCAACTGTGACGAATTTTGTGGGATGGCTAAACTTGTTCCTGATGGTGGTGATGCCGAACCTGATGATGATGGTGGTGATGATGACATATTTGTTATTATATTATATATAGATTATATTAACTTTCTAAATTCAATATAATCTCACAATTATTTTTGGTTTAATCTTCTTCAATAACCAACTTGGGTTTTGATAGCTCCTTATTCATTCCCACGTTAGAATAATCCTTCTTGGGTTCAACCAACTCGGCAATAATGCTAACATACTTATCGTTCAACTCAAAACGTTGTCCAATAACCCTAGCAGTGAATTTGGTTCCCTCCTCAATGGTTGAGAAATACTGAACCATATAGTGGTGGTCCCTAGTAACAAACACGATAACTGGACTTGGCGTCTCATCCGAGCTTTCTGCGCGAATGCCTGCCTTTGTAATATTCTTCGCAACACATTGAATCAACATACCTTCCACAGGGCAACAAATCCTGCATTCAAATACAACTTCAAACCCAATATTTGTCCCTTTCACTAATCCGCTAGAGTATGTTATAATCTTACACGAACCTACCTTAATAAACCCTTCCACCACGCATTTCCCCTCAAAATTATCTATAATATACCGTTCAATAGTCTGCTGAACATTCTTACCAATATTTACTATGGGCAATGATATACTGCGAGTAATTAATGCTCTTGAGTATATATTGTTTTCAATTGATTGCTTCTTCTTGTATTTTGGTTTTTGAACAGCCTCCATGAGTGTATATAATATATAATTATCTTTTTATTTCCATTTCAATTTTATATTTAATAGATTGTTAGTTCCCAACAATTTATTACTCGTTTAACGTTGCAACACGTTTATTTGATGTTTGCTTATATTTTTAATTCCTTTTTAGATAACATTGCCGTCTCAAAATCAAAAAACCACAATTTGTTGTTCTTTTTAGTTTTATTATAATACCTAAACAACAATTCTTGTAATGAACACAACTCGGCTTGCACCATTCCTTTGGTTGTTCCTTGTGTATATTTATCAAACATCTCTTGACCAAGCAACTCTGTTAAAATTGCAATCTTTTTAGGTTTGCTCGCCTCATCGCATCTAGCGCCGGTGTTTCTTTTTGCTTCCATATCTTTTACTTTGAAGACCAAATATCTGTTCTTCTGGTCTTGACCAATAAAACCAATTAAATTATTCAATTCAAATTTCATGTAATCCATTTTTGTAACCGTTTCCATGGCAATTTCTCTCTCATCCTCCGGTTCGGCCTGGTGCCATTTCTTATCTTTCAGTATCATAACGTGAATCTTGTCTCCGGAGAACAATATCATACTGGTTAAGCGAGCTGTTTTAATAAGTTTTTTATCAAGATACCTCTTTACATAATAGTCAAATGTGTTCTCTTCAAACGTGTCAACAGAATATATATATTTTATCAAATGCAATTTATCATTATAGTCAAGCATGTCAACTATGTGTTCAACCAAAAATTCAAGAACATCCGGTGATGACATAATTCCATTTTTAATAAGTTTTCTCATAGTAACGCCACAATGTTTATACCAGTCGTCATCTCCTCTTGGAACAACTTCGGTTGTTCTAGCAAATGACATAGTCAAGTCAAAATTCTTCTTCATTTCGGTTACTACTAGGGGTTCTTTTTCTACAGGTCTCTGGGTTTCTTCTCTTGCTTTTGGTTCCGCTGTTTCGCGGGGTTTACGCTCTGGAACCAAAGGCGACGCCAACGATTCTTTATTGTCTTTAAATAGGTTTGATTTTATATCAAATTTTACCATGCTATGTTTAAAGTCTAGAGGAACAGAGCGTTCGTATATAGTTGCATGTGGATTATTGAGCTCACTAGGTTGAAATAAATAGTAATCTCCAATATTAATTAAATGTCCAGTTCTTCCGTATTTATCCATTATTGGTTCATTTGCATCTTCTATCAGTTGTGTTAATGCGGCGTATATCTGAACCATTGGATATGGTTTTGGCGTATTTATCTTTTGCACTAAATCGCTCTTTTTAAAAAAGAATTTACCATCCACTTTATCACTAAATAGCTTTCTAATCTTTTGAAGTATCTTTTCTGAATTCATCATAATAAATGCTTCATTATACGAGTCCACTCTTGTTTTTGATGGGTCATCAAAATCCACTTCTTTATCTGGTTGGCATTTGTATTCGCAATCCGCCATATAATCGCACGCCGCAGAATAAGGAATGTCGCCAACTTTAAAATCGTCAATAACCATTCCGTTAGACAAAATCTGTTTAACCTTTTTACTAGTCTCCCTTTCAATGTTTTCCTGAGTAAAATTGGTTTGGTCGTGGTTTATTAAACAATCAACCGACGTTTCTTTTAATAATCTGCTAACTCTTCCCATTTGAATTGCTTTATATTCCGCAACTCTATATACATATAAATCAGCCGCTTCCTCTACGTTGTCTTCCAATATAGTTCCATATATGAATATCAAAACGTTTCTCTCTTCAAAGTCTAAATCTTTATGACTGAAATTGCGGACACCTCTACCAACAATCTGTTCAATTCTATTCATGTTATACCACGGGTCAATGATATGAACTTGTCTCAAAAACTTGAAATCAACGCCTTCTGACCCAGCTTGAGAGATAAGAACTACTTTAATTTTTTCTCCTCGCTTGTTATCATCATTTGTAATGGCCTTAATCTCAAAATCATTGTTTGGTGATAATCTAGCGTCTCCTGTTATCATAATATATCTGGCTGGCATAAAGCTGTCTTTCTTATTTTTGCGAGGTTGTAAGGTTCTGGAATCTACCAATTCTGTTGGAGGTGTTTTGAATAATGATTTGACTCCATCACCATATCTAGAAAAGCCCATTTCTTCTAATGCAAGCGCAACAGGAATTAAACCACCATCAATGTATTGAGAATAAATTAATATAATTCCTTCAGCAACCTGCCCGTCATCTGACAAAATACTCTTGCAAATAGAATTAATTTTAGAGCTGTAATTGCCAATTTTATTTGGAGCAAAAATTCTCTCATCTTTATCAAGTAACCACTTTTTATATTCAAAAGACCCCTTTTCTGGTGGGTTTTTACTATCAATAAATTCCATGGTTCTCTCTAAGCCGCGCTTTCCAGTCAAATCATTTGAGTTGATAAAAACCTCGCGCTCAGACTCGGTTGAATCTCCACCTCTATATGAAGTTACCGATTTTCTACTAGATGGTTTCCTGGTTAATTTAATAACTTGTTCAAGCTCTGGTTGTTCTTCTTTCTCAGGCTCCAATGCAGATTCAAGTTGTTTTACTCCAGTATACTCTTTTAATTTTGGCGCAGCAGCTGGTTTTGCAGATGTTGTGGGTTTTTTGGATAACTTTTTCTCTCTTGGTTCCTCTTCTTCAACATCAGAATCTTCTTCCAAACTGGACAAGGTTTCAATCGGTTCAACGTTTTCAACAACACGTTCAAGGCCTTCCATTGGGTAAACAATATTCAAAGCCTCCAATGGAATCTGTAATAAAGTATATCCAAATGACTCCATATTTTCAAAACTAGGCATTTCTCTCACGACCCCTGTTTTTGTGGTTGTGCTGATTTTCCTTTTTCTAAGACTGTCAATAGCAAATTTATATCCCATGGCTTGGTATTTGCCAATTTCTGTGAGATAAATAGTTGGCTTTAAAATCTGAATCACATCAGTGTCCTCTATTCTCTTTCCATTCATCTGAAATTTTGGATATTTTACATCTTCCAATGTTGTCTTGGGAGAGAAAACAGATGGGTAAACTCTAAAAGGAAACGTATAAGGATTCTCTCCCCTTACAAAAGAAACATAACCATTTGCCTTTCTTGAAAGCAGTTCTTTACCTTCCTCTTCTCCGTTGGGACCCTTTTTAAAATTACCGTCCTTATCAAATACGTCTTTAATTTCAATGGTTGCGCGCCTATCATTCAAGTTCATCAAATTCAAAAGCCAAACAATTTCCTTATAACTGTTATACATTGGCGTGGCGGATAATAATAGCAAACGCATGTTAGAAGCCGATTTAACCAAATCTTCCAATTGAATCGCTACTTTCTTATTCTTGTTTTCCTCGGCAATGCGAATATTATGAATCTCGTCTATTACAATTAAACGATTGTCAAACTCATACTTTAAATTGCGCGTCATTTTAATGCGTTTATCTTGTTCATCTCTGAAAGAACCTTTTACTTCTTTAACTTTTTCAATATAATTGGCAAACTCAATATAACCTAAAAACAAATAAGAAGTATTTATAATTGCTTTAATTTGGCTAACAACTTTTTCTTTTGTTAAACCCTTCATATTCATTGGATTGATTTCCTTTATAAACTTATTTCCTGTTGCGCCTTTTAAATTCCAAAGTCCATCAACTAATTTTAATTTTCTCTCGTCAAACAGCTGCACACGGAAGTTATCTTGAACGTTTGGTGACGCTACAATAATTGTGCGTTTTGCAATACCCATCTGTTTTAAATAATCACGCTGCTCCTCGCACACGCCAATAGATGTTGCTGTTTTACCGCTACCTAATCCATGATACAGCAAAAGACTGTTATAAGGAGTCTGAAATGAGAGAAAATTTCTAACAAACGCTTGTTGCGGCGCCAATTCAAATTCAGCATTTGCTAAAAGCTCAGCTTGTTGCTTAATATCATAAATTTTGCCGTCATAGCGATTGTCATTAAACTCTTTCTTCTCTGCTATTTTAACGATAAAATTGGGGTCATTCAAACTAGGATATAAATAATCGTCTTCTTCAGGATGCTGACCTAATTCATTTCTCTCTACTAACTCCTTTTTTAAAAGGAATTTGTTGCAGGTCTTATCGTATTCATTCCCAGGCGCGGCGCATTTGTTTTTTTCATATTCATCTTTTAGACTCTCTTCTGTAGTCAACTCTTGTTCGGCAACCTCATCAGCAAATTTAAGTTTTTTAACTTGTTTTTGTTTAGGTTTTTCTGTATTTTTTGTTCTTCGTGTTTGCATATTATATATTATGAATATAATCTATATTCTTGTAATACTTTATTAATATTAATTATAATTTGTTTCTTTTCTAAATTATAAGGTCTAATTGACTCTAAACACTCACCAATCGTTTTCCATTCTAGCTTACTCACCTCGGTCTTCTGAAAATTTTGCAAAGTGTCAACAGTATCATTCATATATGCCAAATAATACTTGTGTTTATACGATTTATGGTTTGAACCAATAAATATCTCCTCAAATGGCAGGAGATTTTCAATAATAGTAACATCTTTGCTTGAATAACCCGTTTCCTCTTCAAACTCTCTTAATGCGCATTCTAAATCCTTTTCCTGGAAGTTACGACGTCCTTTTGGAAACTCCCATTCAGTCTCATCCCATCGCGTTTTACTATTGTCTATTATATCATCAAGTGTAATCTTTTCCAAGTTCACCTGAATACCGTTTTTAATTACGTCAAACTTCTTAGAAGCGGCAACTTCTTCGCCTCTATATTGCATTCCATTGCTGTCGCCCCACATTGTCTTCCACAGACTGTCAAATGACTCTGTCCTCAAACGTTCTTTTTCGCAGATAGACATTTCGTCAACACTTTTTTGAATCTGCTCCACATTATAAGACGAATATTTTCCTCTAATTAAATCAATGTAACCAAAACTATCTTTGCGACGTATCATTAAATATTGAACTCCTTTATCACTTGATCTAAAAACAATAATTCCATAACTTGTAATAGGTAATTTGCATTGGTGAAATAAATGCCCATGTTTTCCACAGTTGTTGCATATGTTTGTTTTATTCATTCAATCTATGACTTATTATATATAGGCATTTATGTTTAAACATTTATCTTTTAATATTAATTTATTCAAATGGGATTAGATCCAAAAGTATGGGGACCTCACTATTGGTTTTTTTTACATACAGTAGCAATGTGTTATCCACATAGACCAAACACTATTACAAAGAAGAAATATTACGAGTTTGTTCATAACATACCAATGTTTATTCCGGTTGAAACCATTGCAACATATTTTAGTCAACTGTTAGACCAGTATCCTGTGTCACCTTATTTAGATTCACGTGACGCTTTTATACGTTGGATGCATTTTATACACAACAAAATAAATCAACGCCTTGAAAAACCAAACATTTCTCTCAGTAAATTTTACGAACATTATTACGAGCAATATAAACCCAATGATTTGAAAATGAGAGAATACTACAAAATGCGCAGCAAAATTATTTATTTTGTTATTATTGCTTTATTTATAGGAGCTATTTTTTATTTATACAATGAATAATTTAGTTTAGACTTTGTTACAAATAATAATCTATGCTTATTTTAACAACAATAATATGAAAAATATAAAAGGAGGAAAAGCAATCGCGTCAGGCGGATTTGGGTGCGTTTTTAAACCCGCCATTAAATGTAAAACAAGAAAAAACAAAGAAGCAGGTATAACCAAACTAATGAAAACAAAATATGCAAAGGCTGAATATAAAGAAATACAAGAATTCAAGGGTCTATTGGATGATATTCCAAACTATAGCGATTATTTTTTACTAGATGGATTTTCTTTATGTGAACCGGAAGAGCTAACAAAAGATGACCTTGATAAGTTTGACAAGAAGTGCAAATCCCTTAAAAAAATAGATATAACTGCATCAAATGTAAACCAATCATTGAATAAACTATTGTCTCTCAACATGCCTTATGGAGGAATTGACGTTGGTGATTACATTGAACTGGAGAAAATGGATTATAAAAAAATTCACAAGATGAATGTCTCATTGATAGAGCTTTTGAAAAATGGAATTGAGCCAATGAATCAACGAGAGATATTTCATTGTGACATAAAAGATTCCAATATTTTGGTAAAAGATGAAGGCCACACGCAAGTCAAGACAAGATTAATAGATTGGGGCTTATCAACCACTTATAAATCTGGTGGAAATATTCCAAAGCCTTTAACAAATAGACCGTTTCAATTTAACGTTCCCTTTTCGGTTGTCTTATTCAACGACATGTTTACAAAGATGTATACAGAGTTTTTAAAGAAACATAAGGAACCGAGTTTCTTTATTATTCGTTCTTTTGTTATTAATTATGTAATATCATGGGTAAACAAACGTGGTCCAGGACATTTAAAAGCTCTTAATAGCATTTTTAAAGAGTTGTTTGAGCGCGGATTAATTAATATTGAAGAACAATTTAAAGAAGATTTGATAGAATTTGATTACACGTTTTATTTTATATTTGAATATATCTCTTATGTGCTCTTTAAATTTACTCATGATGGAAAGTTTGATAAGATGGAGTATTTTAGTAAAGTTTTTTTAAAGAATTTGGACATATGGGGGTTTGTTATGACTTATTTGCCTATTTTAGAATACTTGAGCGGATATTATGATAAATTATGCGAATGTGAATTAGAAATTATTGAAAAAATAAAGGAGATGATTTTATATATTATTGAGTGTAGTTATGTGCCAATTGACGTTGATAAAATTGTAGCAAAGTTAGAAGATTTGAATGCATTGTTTTTAAAAGCTGATAAAAAGTCTACTGTTCATTTTAAGGAAAAAAGACCAACCTCTAGTTTAACAATTTCAAAACCAAAAAAATCTACAACAAAATCTACAACAAAGTCTACAACAAAAACTAGCAAACGAAGTTCTAGTTCCAAGAAAAATAGCACCATGAAAAAAACTACTAGCCACCAAAAATAACTTGTTAATTCGTCGTGCAATATATAATAATCTTATAATATATTAACAATGAAATTAGAATTACTCATATTTGGTATAACTGCATTTTTGGCTTACAATACTTATTATGATGGAAAATATACAAAAATGATAATGAAAAATAAAAAATACTTTCAAATAGCTTTTTTTGTATTTTTAGGTATCATATTTTATCTAATGGTTAAACGCAATCCAGCAAGATGTAAAAACATTCTTCTTCATGCAAATAACGTCGTAAAATATATGCCAATTGACAAATCATCAATGGACATGCTTAGTCCATTAATAGACTTTACCTCAACATCTAGCAACTCAAGTTTTATGAGTGATTTAAACACTGACAACAATACTGGTTCAATAAATGCAGAGAAACGCATCTTGCAATCTGGTGGAAAAAGCACAAAACGTTCAGTAAGTGAAACAAAAAAGAAATACGTAGCATCTAATCAAGGTTGGAAGTGTGGAGATTGTAAACAACAATTAAATGCATGGTTTGAAGTAGACCATATTAAACGTCTAGAATATGGTGGAACCAACGAAGTAGGTAACTTGGTCGCCTTGTGTAGGGACTGCCACGGTAAAAAAACTGCCATGGAAAATATGTAAATCAACCTTTAAGCGAAGCAAATAAAGAAAGAAAAAATATAATGTAATTATATTATTATATTATATTATGAGTATCCCAAAAGCTACAGCAATTCCTATAATAAATAATGCGACTCCAATAGACTCTATAAAGAACTTTGATTATACAAAATTAAAAACGCCTCTCATATATGGAACGTTTTTTGCTGTTATGTTAATACTTATGGGCATTACTATTGATTTAATATATTCAAAAAATACAAGTTTGCCTGGAGCGCCACCATTAACAAAAGAGCAAAATAATACCGCCATAACAATAATTGCATTTATGTCCGCAATAGTGTTAATTATTTTTTTAACAATACCACATTATAAAGACTTCTTGATTTTTTTAGGAAAATTAAAGTTCGTTTTACTTCTTGCGGGATATATTATTGGTCTTATTATATTATATCAAACAGTTCCTAAAGGTATTACAAATGCATACGCATTTCTATTTTTCCCAATAACCATGTTAATTGGCATTTATCTATTTTATTTAGCAATGGAAAAAGGAACGTTATATGGTTTAGATTTGAGTTATGAGCGAATTAAATACGCACTAGTTTACTTTTGCTTACTTGTATTTATTCTATTATTCTACACAGTAGATCCGGGAGGTTATTTAAAAACATATTTTGGTCCTTCTCTCATTGTTACAATCTTATTAGCCATTTTTGGGTTTCTCTATTTGCTAACATTAATGACATTACCATCTATTAAACAAGGCACAGCAGCAAACCCATCTCCTGGAGGATTTTTCAAAGGTTTAACCAAAATGAGTCTTTTTAGTGGAATAGCACTTCTTATTTTTTTAATAGTCGTTGTTTCTGGAATTCTTGCTTTTCCTGGAGGATTCACAAATGGAACAGGTCTTGCTGGAAGTGACAAAACAAACAAAGTTTCTCTCATTGTAATATTACTTATAGTCATTTTCATTGCATGGATCCTCTTTTTTGGAATTCAATCCTTCTCAAAAATATCTTTCCGCGACAGCGATGGAGACATTAATATGAGCTTATCAAATATCACAAATATTTCACGCCAAGTGTTCATGCTTTTATTTGGTCTTATTTTTTCAGGTTTACTTATTGGATGGCTTGTTATGGGCGTTGAAGGCCTTTCAAGCAAATCTGGTATTATTTCTTTTATTCTAAACGCGTTAATTGTGGTTGCAATTTTGGGGTTAGTTTTTAAGCTCATCACTGGCGGAACCTATTATAAGAAAAGTCCATTCTTTAGACTAATAGTCAACACACTTTTATACATTCCTTGCATTTTAGTTGGTTTGCTTGACACTATTATGAGCTTTTTGGGAATAGGAGCAAGCGCTGGAGCCAACGCAGGAAAGACCGGATTAAGTGGATTGTGGGCTGGTTTATCATCAACAATAGAATCTGCTAAAAACACTCCAGCGTCATATTACGGTCTGCTTGTTTTCATAATTTTATTATATGTAATTTATTTTTTCCTTGGACAACAGATAAAGACAAACGTCGCAAAACAAGGCGGAACCATCTTGGTGAATAATCCTGTATACACGAATTCAGAGAACACAATTGGCACATACGACAATTTAAATGGAACAGATTCCAATGAAAATCTATACGACTATAATTATGCTATATCATTTTGGGTTTATATAGATGCAGTTAGTCCAAATGTAAGTTCATCATTAGATAAATATACTTCATTGTTAAACTATGGCGATAAACCAAATGTTCTTTACAATGCGAGCGAGAATACTCTTATGATTACAATGTTGAACACAGGTGAACCTGCGGTTGGTAGCGTTAGTCGTCTTAAAAATCCTCAAGAGCTAGACGCCGCAGGTAACATAATTATTTATAAATTGGAAAAAGTATTACTGCAAAAATGGAACAATATTATTATTAACTATAATGGAGGAACAATAGACATTTTTTACAACGGCAAGTTAGTAAAATCTGTGAATGAAGCCGTTCCGCAAATGTCCAAAGACACACTCACTATTGGTGCAAACAAAGGCATAAATGGCGGAATATGTAATGTAACTTATTTTAACTCAAATATTAATGCATCTCAAATATACTATCTATATAACACAGTAAAAGACAAAAATCCTCCTGTTGCAAATCCTGCTAAAGAATCAATTGTTAAAGACGTCTTGGCAGGTGGAGGCATAAAGACAAATCCACCTGTTGTTACAATCCCAATTACCATTGATGTAAAATCGGAACCACCAAGCGACGAAGCAAATCCCAATCCACCTGTAAAAGGAGACCCAAACAATCCTTATATGAATTACTTGTCATTTAAATGGTTTGCCACCGCAAACAACGACGATTATAATGGATTATAAATCGTGACATTAAAACATTTATTACAGCCGCAATAAATGTTTTTACGCATTTTAAGAAAAATTCTATTAGTATATTATATATCAATGGAGATTAAGAATATCCTTCTCGTAGTCATAATTATTGTTTTGTTATACATTGTTGTTCGCTATGTATTTTCAGATGTCAATACTCTTACAAGCCTTAACTCTGGAACATCTATGCAAAAAATTGCTGCTGGTAGTTTAGCAACAGGAACCGTTGCAAATTCTAGCAATTTTACTTATTCTATCTGGTTTTACATTAATGATTGGAACTATAAATATAGTGATGCAAAAATCTTGTATGGTCGCGTTGGAACTGTGACAGACAGCCAAAATATTACAATTGAAAGTATTAAGAACAGTCAACCATGTCCCGCGGCTATTTTAGGCGCAATTGAGAATAACTTGTCCATTCTATTAACGTGCTTCCCTGGAACAACTCCAACAACAAGTGACGATTCAACCACGTCGGATGGTTACATTGTTCACACTTGCAACATTAGCAATGTTCCTATTCAAAAATGGGTTAATTTGCTTGTCAGCGTATATGGAAGAACCCTTGATGTATATCTTGATGGCAAATTAGTAAAAACCTGCGTATTACCGGGTGTTGCTAAAATTAACTCAAATGCGGATGTTTACGTAACACCCGCTGGTGGCTTTTCTGGTTGGACCGCCAAATTCCAATATTACCCCAACTCAACAGACCCTCAAACCGCCTGGAATATTTACCAAAAAGGATACGGTGCAAGCTGGTTGTCTAATATTTTTGGAAAATACCAAGTTAAGGTGGCTTTTACTGACAATGGAACTGAAACCGGTAGTTTTACAATTTAATTGTGTTTTTCTTATATATAATATATATATATGGACAGTGGTAGTTTTACGACACAAAGTACTGGTAGAGGAAGTGGAATAAAAGATTTTATGAATTCAAGCAGTTTAGTCGCCAGAATTTCATTTCTATTATTAGTTATTTTAGTATTCGTTGTTGTTCTTCAATTTTCAATATCAATTCTAGCGTGGTTTTTTGGCCCCAACAGTTCTCCTAGAATAATAAATGGCATGGTTGACGCAAGACAAACAATAATTGTTCCACAAGACCCATCTGCGTCTAATGCCAAACCAATTAATCGTTCTGTAAATGGACCGGCTGGAATTGAGTTTACTTGGTCTGTTTGGACGTTTATTGATGATACACCATCCTCTAAATATCGTCACGTTTTTAGCAAGGGTAACGCAAATATTGTTCCCGACACAGGATTAAATTTCCCAAATAATGCGCCTGGTTTATATATTTTGCCCAATACAAATGCATTCAAAGTTATTATGAACACTTACAATGACATCAATGAGGAAGTTATAATCAGGGACATTCCTTTAAACAAGTGGATTAATGTTATAATTAGATGCAAGAACACAACATTAGACGTTTACATTAATGGAACTATCACAAAAAGCATGGAATTAAGCGGAGTTCCTAAGCAAAATTATGGAGACGTTAATATTGCATTAAATGGAGGTTTCTCTGGATACATTTCTAATTTGTGGTATTATGATTACGCTCTTGGAACTGCGGCCATCTATAACTTGGTTAAGAATGGACCTAATACCAAAATGGTTGGTTCATCTGCAATAAATATGAAAAATCCCAACTATTTGTCAGTCAGATGGTTCTTTACCGGAGCGGGAGACCAATTTAATCCTATTGGAACAACCCCTTCGCATTAAGTATTTTGCTTTGCATGTGAATTAATATTTATTTTATTTTATATGATTGTATATAAAATAACAATGTCTTGCCTTGGACCAAATTATAATCCTATGCCACCAAGAGAATGGGGGAGATATGAAAATCCATGCGCCTATATGGCGGAAAATCCAATGGACGTTAAAACTGAATTAGTTTATAAATATGACGTCCTTAAGAAGGGTAATATTCTTCAATACAAAAAAAATAGCTCAAATATAAATAAACAACAACGTTATGCACAGATAGCTCGCGGATTATGGACCAATCGCACAACAACTTGGGCCACTCAAACGCAAAGCTATACAAATCCCAATACAAATAGTTTGAGACGTTCCAATTTTCAGAATTTTAATACTTTAACGCTTGCGCCAACTTCTGCACCAATTACTTGTCCTGCGCCAGTTATTCCTACTAATTATGCGTTGCCTCCTGTAAATGGAAATTCTGGTTCAGGTTCAAATCCGGTTTTACCCCCATCGCCTAGCCATGGTTCCCAAACAAATCCAGTGCTTCCTCCTATTATTCCTGTTGCAGAACCAGAACCTGTTATTATCCCAGACGGTGGAACTCTTATTTGCAATATTAGCGAAAATATTTGCACTGGGCAAATTTATGATATTACTTCAAATCAATTTTGCTATCCAACAACAGATTCCGATGTTCCTGGTCCTATCATTGGACTATGTTATAATGATGGATTGCCAACGTATTATCCAAGAACAAGACGCGTTTATTCTGCTGGCGGAAATAAATGGCCCCAAGGTGAAAAATTTTTATTTTCAGCGAATTCAATTGTTCCCACGAATAATGTAGCAAAATCGTTTTTATTCTCCGTTTTATAAGTTTCTGTTGAAGAATTTATTTCGTTTGCAAATGAACCCGCGCCAACTTATACAAGTTATTGAAAAAAATTGATTATAACTATTTCTTTGATAATGTATTTATAATCAATTGACATGTCATCTATCTTCAAGACTACCAAATATATTAATTTTCACAATAAATCTGAGTTGCCTATTATGATTGACTCATGGGTAGACGGTTCTAATTCATTGCGTTGTTTGCGCGTTGGTCCGGGGGAATCCATTATACTTCACAGCAGCGTGGGCGAATGGCACGTTAATTCTATGCTTGCCGATGAAAAAGATTACAAACTTTGGAGAGAAGGGGGATTGGAACGGTATATTAATCTTGGAAAGTTTCGTTCAGACCCTTGTGCTAGCGGCAATTATTCTTGGATGGATTGGGAGGACATATTTGACTGTATTTACAGTGAATGCGAACCCACGATGGACTCTAGAAGCAAAGAACCTATTATCGGTCTAGTAACATTTGTTTTTAAGGGTCTTCCTACGCCCTCAAGTTAGGATTCACGCAAATGTCTTGGCTAGGGAAAATGTCACCAGACATGCATTTATCATTTTCGCCGACTTGAATACAACTTCTGAATCCACGGTCTTCTCCAATATAACACCATCCAGATTTGCCTGCTGATTTACTAGCTTGGATGGAACTTGACGCTTCGTCAGCTGTAAAGGAACTGGGTTCTTGAGGCGTTTTTTGTGGGGGAGTTGAATTCAACGCTGCGTTTAATTGATTGTTTTGCGTCGCATCTTCTTGTTGGACGTTTGCACTTGTTTTTTGACTTCCAACAAGAGAAGATGATGCGGTAGCGCCAGTTACAGCACTAGCAGTTTGTTGAGTAACATCAACCGCACTTGTTACAGTTCCTGCGGCTAAATCTACAGCCGCTTTGGTTCCAGTTGCAGCAGTATTGGTGACTGTTTTAGTGACGTCAGCAGCGGTATTTCCAAATAATCCTGCAAAATATTTAATGTAAGGGCCAAAAGTATCTGAAAAAATCTTTGTTCCATATGCTAAATAAACAAAAATGTTAACTCCTAAAATGGCGAGGACTAGAACTATTATTATCCACGTTGTTAATGACAACCCTAAAAAACCTGCACCCGACGTTGTTCCATAACTTGGTGTTATTGGCGTTGTTGCTGGCGTTAATGGAGGCAAAGATACTGGTGCTGAATATGTATTTGGAGCACTATTCATTATAATAAAAAACTATATATTAAATTTTTATTATAAATGCTTTATTTAAAAGTCAATAAATATAAAAATTGGTTCACATTAGCCAGCATCTCGTCGCGAATATTATACAAATCACTATTTGACATTGTTTTTAATGCAGCACAATTGTCTAGTCCCACTAAATAACTCTTGAAATTTTCCATTTCTCTCTTAAACTCCCCAACTGACTTGTAATCTTTGAGAGAAAGTTGTTTTTTATTCGTAAAATTTACTCTGTCGCCGCGCTTTCCAAGCAATACTTCAACAAATGAATCCACATTATCGTGCAACTTATCATTTAAATTGTCTGTTGCCTTGTGTGTGGCATAATTGTAAGTTTTCCAGTGATATAACTTGATTGCTATTAAAATCTCTAAAAACTTGACAACAACTTCCTGTTCAAATTTTTGCAAACTTCCACTGCGATTTTTACGCGTTCCCTTCTTTGAATGCATTCTTCTTGTTTTTGCCATTATGTAATATATATATTTTAAAAATATAATAATATTATAATTATTAGATTACAAAAAAAATTGAAACTATATTATTGAATTGCGTTAATTTCAAAACTTATCCAATTGCGCAAGAAATGAGCACTACGACGGACAATTCCAAAATCAATAAAATGACACAAGAGCAAGAGCTTCGGCTTCTCAGCGAAAACCAATATGACAAAATGAATAATCCAGACAAAATGTGCTTGAATAATGAAGACGTAAATTTTATCAAAGAGGCTCTATTCATCATAAATAAAACCAACACGACCTGGTTTACTGAATGGTTTGGAAAATACAAAATCCCTTCAATTCAAGAATTAAAAAAAATTATAGCTTACAGAGCAAGGGTTAACATTACCGGTGAAACTTGGGGGTTTCAAGACCAGCAAACATATGGTTATCCGCGTCGCCCCAATTTGAGTGTCGCAGTTCCAAATGCAGTTTTTACTATTGCATATTCAAAGAAAAATTATGACTACGACCACTATGACGATCCTCTTACGTTTTTCCAGAACAGGGTGAGAAGATACTAAAAATTTATAAACGAGGCACAAATGTTTCTCCAAAATTATTCATCTTTTCTAGCTTAGCAATCGTTTTATCTAAATTACTCGTGTTCACATTTGCAAACAAATAATCTGTTTGAGGCGATTTCTCATTCTTTTTTATTTGCTTGTATATGTTATCAATCTTACCAGTCACTATCGTAACTTGGTCTTTATTTTTAAGTAAATCTTCTTCTAAATTAACTGGCTCAGTTAAAAGCGCCACTGCATAATACAATATATATCTTCTTTTTCTATTACAGGTATTAGAATACTTTAACGTAAACAAGTTGAGAAGACTATTCATAATCTTTTGAATCAATTTGTGATGTTTTTCAGACTCTTGCATGAGCGCATCCCAAATTAACCATACAACGTCTTGTTGATCTTTATTGTTCACAGGAATTTTTGCTCTTCTCTCGCACTTACACGGTTCCTTCTTATTTTTACATATAGATTCAAACTCTGAAATCCATTCAATCCAGTAGCATGCGTTTATACAATTCTTTCCATCTTTTGAAATATTATATGTAAATTCATTAACAGCTATATATAGCTCTTTTGGGTCATCGGGCAAAATTATACTTTGCGCATACTGAGCATTTGGTGCTTTTAATTTATCCGTCATGTGCGTCATATCAAAGTCTTCTTTTTTTATTTTTACTTCATCAAAACTATGCTTTCGTTTTGCATTGCATAGGATGCAAATTATTTCACCAAACAACTTTCTAATCTTATCACTATTTCTCATTTTAATTTCATGTCCATTATATCCGGTAGTAATAATCTCCTTAAATGCCTGTATTCTTAAATCAAGATATATGGCAAGTTTAGGATTTCCTAAATGAATATGTTTGCTATAAAAATACAGAATTATTTCCCATAAATCACTGTAATGACCAGAACATATAAATTCTGCGCTCCAATAACACGCTGGTTCTATTTTTGATTTTGATAAATTATTTAGTAACTCTTTTTTTACGTCGGTTTTTTTGAATTCAGAAAATGTTATGCCTTTAAAATCTTTTTGTTCTCTTACATCATTTATTTCTATTTCGGACATTTTGTTTATAATTTATATTAAAACAAAAAAAATCACAACAATACATATAGAAGGAAATGTCAACCAATATTCTTAAATATATTACTAAACCATTGCAATCAATTTCCATCATGTATAAAAAAACATCTACATGGGGAAAGGTCTTGTTTATTGTAATACTGCTATTAATTGTTGTTGGAATTTTTAGATCAAGCAAATCAGGAAAGGAAGGATTTGAACAGACCGATAAGTTTATGTTTAAAACAGACGGCGATGTTTATGATGACTTTTACAGTGACATTTATGACCAACTAGTTTTCAGCAATGTTAAAGACAATTATGAAATTGGTCAAATTGTAAACTCAACAAAACCCACTCAAGAAAGCATTATTTTAGACGTTGGCTCTGGAACTGGTCATCACGTTGGGCTATTGAATAAAAAAGGATTCAACGCAATTGGTTTAGACAACTCACATTCTATGATTGAAAAAGCAAAGGAAAATTATCCTGAATACGATTTTGTTGAAGGCGACGTTTTAAATGCCATGCAATTCCAACCCCAAAGTTTTACTCACATTTTATGTCTTTACTTCACATTGTATTACATCAAAGATAAGATGCAGTTTTTCAATAATTGCATGAATTGGTTGATGCCTGGCGGAAGTTTGGTTGTTCACATCGTTGATAGAAAGATGTTTGACCCCATTTTACCTCCAGCAAACCCACTTTTGATGTTGACTCCTCAAAGATATGCTAAGGAACGCATCACCAGCAGCAATGTTAATTTTGACGACTTTAAATACAGTGCCAATTTTGAATTGGATGATAACAAAAACACCGCCAAGTTTATTGAAAAATTCAAGAACAAGGAAACTGGTAAAATCTTCAGAAAACAAGAGCATAAGATGTATATGGAATCTGAAGCAGATATTTTAGATATGGTAAAGAAAGCTGGTTTTATCATTCAAGGAAAAGTAGATTTAATTAAAGTTGGTTATGAATACCAATACTTGTTTATCTTTCAAAAGCCTGCGTAACCACTAGCAACTTTTACTCGCAATAAATAATATGTATCAATATATTCTATACATATTATTAGTCGTCATTTTTATTATCCTATGTTTTGCAGCATACGTCAAAATGAAATACAGGTTTTGGACTTTGCAACCAGTTTTTCACTTTTATGATTTCCACTATTATTTATTTCCTCCAGGAATTATTGACCATGAATTACCAGAAAAAAATAAGTATTGCAATTTTACCAATATTGAAACTATAAAGTATGACACCATTGGCGAGTTAACAATGAACAAATTCGTCCGTTTCATAAAAGCCAATTACTTGCAGAACGCTGGAAACTGCTACGAACCAAAGAAAAATAATATTATGCCATATTTTGAACGGCATAATGCGCCCAGTTTTTTCTCTCTTTACTACGAAGATGAACTTATGGTCAGCTTAAAAAAAGGCACTACCACCCCAACAAAAAAACTAGTTGGCGTTATGACGACGCGACCTCTTACAGTTGTTATAAATAACACAAAGTCTAAAGACAAATGCCGGTTTGACGTATATTACGTAGACCATTTATGCGTGGATAAAATGTATCGTAAGAAAGGCATTGCGCCTCAAATTATTCAAACACATCATTATAATCAACGGCATCATAATAGACAGATTGTTGTTTCGTTGTTCAAGAGAGAAGATGAATTGACTGGAATTGTTCCTTTATGTGTGTATAATAGTTATGGATTTGAAATGTATGGATGGTCAAAACCCATAGATTTGATGCCTAGTATGGTGCTAGTAGAATGTGGCAAGTCAAATATACATCATCTATTTGATTTCATGAGAGAAAATTGCACGACAAGGTTTGATATATGCATTCAACCTGAAATATCCAATTTATTAGAGCTTATAAAGAGTGGTAATGTTTACATTTATATGATAATTGAAGCAGGAGATGTTAAAAGTGCATATTTTTACCGAAAATCATGCACATTTATTCGCGATAAGTGTGAGTCGTTGTGTTGTTTTGCCTCCATTAATTGCTTTGACAAGAAAGAAACCAATGTCTTTATTCATGGTTATAAAGTTGCTCTATGGAAAATTTGCAAGAAGCATGGATTTCGCTTTGCAGTTATAGAAGAAACGTCTGATAACTATTTAATTGTTGATGCATTGAAAACGAGAACAAAACCAGTTATTATTAGTCCAACTGCTTATTTCTTTTATAACTTTGCGTATCATACATTTCAGCCAAAAAAATCTCTGATATTACATTGATTCTTCGCACATCTTACCAATCTCAATCATCTCTTCCTTCTTTTGCTTACTGAACGACTTGACATTCTTCTTCTGCCTACGCATTTTATTAAGCTCGTTAATATCACCCATTGACCGCGATACAAATAGCTGCGCGCCACATTCCATAATATATATTTGATTGGTATGGTCTTGATAACAACTAGGCTGGTCTCCTTCATCAAAGCTAATCATGCCGCAATCTTCCGCAAATTCACCATTATCTGGAGGCGTTGAACATCGTGGATGAGTGCATTTTACGGTATACACATAATTAGAAAAAAAAGCTATCGCACTCTCCCTACTATTAAAAAGAAAAACGGATGGTGGATTGTATGTTGTCACTGGACCAAATTCATCATACTCGCTTATCTCGTGGCAACCAGCATGCTTTGTGTGAACTACCATGTAAGCAATTCCAGATGAATTGCAGCAAGACGGAGATGATGCGTTGAAGTTAGTTTGAGTTACACAGGATGACGCTGAACCAATAGAAGTCGCATTATTAGGCATTTGGCAGATTTGACTAGAAACATTTGAACCAATTGAAGTCGCATTATTAGGCATTTGACAGATTTGACTGAAAACGTTTGAACCAATTGAAGTTGCTTGTGTGTAAGACATTTTATTTATAATATAGTATTGATGTTATTTTTAAATCAATATTATAGAAATATGAAAAATTGGTTAACGCACATATTTACCCACACGCACAAAAGAATCTATCACAAAAATGATAAAGATTCCTAAAAAGCAGTACAAGATGACTTCTTCCGTCACGTTCCCTGTGCGTTCATCCTGTTGTTCCTCTAGAAGATGTATCATGTAATTGAGTTTATCAAGCAAAATGCTGTTCTCTCCAGTCATTTGCTGCGTGGGAGGAGCGCCTGCGTTGTAATAAGGCAAATTGTGTGGAGTTGTCTTATAAAGCTTATCATAATTGGGCATAAATCTCTTGTAATAATCCTCTTGTGATTGTTGAGGTTGAGATTGACTATTGTCAGTATTCTCTAAAGTATAAGACCCATCCATTTTTGACTCTTGTCCCTGACTCATATCTCTGATTCTTGTTTGTTCAACTCCAACCGACGTTGGAGGAGGCATTGGAGTAAAATCTGATAA
>Ga0315905_10000681_pt1 | contig 37020 bp, 30 predicted proteins | sample LakEriMetagenome_5_FD_203522 | JGI IMG/M metagenome (GOLD analysis project Ga0315905, IMG submission 203522) | Freshwater fungal communities from buoy surface, Lake Erie, Ohio, United States - Buoy 4 MA121 | ecosystem: Environmental > Aquatic > Freshwater > Lake | place: USA: Lake Erie, Ohio... | reverse complement strand
TTGTAACAATCAAACTCAAATCTGTCCCCGATTGCAAAAGTTTACAATATAAAAAACCAAACAAAGCCCCCGAAAGGTGAGCAATATGCCCTCCCGAATTACCCAAAGAAAATTGCAATACATCCAATAGCAATAATACACCCGTGATGTGCCATAATTTTACGCTACCTATGAGCAGTAAATGAACACGCATCAACGGTTGATAGGTTGTTACCGCTACTAGTGTGGCCAATATTGCCCCCGAAGCACCAACTATTGTATTAACCCCACCCATTAAACTATAGATTACTGCAAATGAAATTCCGGAAAACACCAAACTCAACAGATACATTCCTAAGAATTGTTTTTGGGTAAAATAGGTTAGAAACAACCGTCCAGCAAAATTTAATAGCACCATATTAAAAAAGAGATGCAAAAAACCAGAATGCAAAAAACCATAACTTAGTACAGTCCAAGGATAAAAAGGTAACTGATTTAAATTTGACGATAAGGCAAGCGTATCGGGGAACTCAAATGCTCCTTGCCTAAATTGATAATAAAACGGAATCGTAATCAAAAACACACCTACATTCCAATAGATGATTTGGTTGACCATGCCACCAATTCGATACTGCAATTTGATATCTTGCCAAATATTCATCTTAGTTCCAACGGTTATGGTTATATTTTTGATTTCGCCACATCCACATAATTATAAATCCGGTTAAGGCACCTCCTAAATGGGCAAAGTGCGCAACTCCTGTACTCGTACCACCGAAAATAGATGTTCCCTGAAAACCAGCAATTAAATCAATAGCCAACAGTATGGGTACAAAATATTTTGCTTTGATCGGAATTGGGATAAATAGTAATGATAATTCTGCTTGTGGAAACATAAAAGCAAATGCAACTAACAAACCGTAAATCGCTCCAGAAGCACCTACCGTTGGTGTCTGATATTCTGCTATTGCACGACTTAACAGATTAAATTGTTCTTGTGTAAAATGGTACTTGTTTAAAATATCGTTGGCAGATCCAATAATTTGCCCTTCTGCATTGAGTGTATTAGAATAGTTTACATTTAATAATAGATGGGCATCTTCTGCAGAGATAGAAGTAGCAGCCAATTGATTTAATACGTCATGTACCGTAAGAAAACTAACCCCCATATGGATTAATGCCGCACCTAAGCCACAAGAAATATAGAAAAAAAGGAATTTGGAACTTCCCCAAAAATGTTCTAAGAGTCCTCCAAAGGATACCAAGGCAAACATATTGAAAAAAATATGCATGAATCCGCCATGCATAAACATATACGTAAAAAATTGCCATGTATGAAATTGATCGCTATCATAATAATGAAGCGCAAACCAATCGGTTGCATGGGGTAAGGTAAAACAACCTACAAAGAATATAACGTTAATAATTAAAAGCTGTTTTACAACAGGAGATAACTGCATCATAGGGTAAATTTTTTATCGATTTCATCCATACTTAAAGTAATGAATGTAGGTTTTTGAAACGGACTTATATTGGGTTCTTTGCAAGCAAATAATTTATTTACTAAAGCATCCATTTCCTTATCAGACAAATAGGCACCGTTTTTTACAGCTAAAGACCGTGCCATGGACTTAGCCAAAGTATCATTCTGACTGAAACTATCAGACAATCCTTCTTGAAATGCATGAACAATTTCTTCTAGAAGTTGAACAATTGTCGATTCTGAAGTGGTAATGGGAATGCCCGAAACGAATACACAATCGCTATCCCATCGATCAAAGGAGAAGCCAACCGTTTGCAATCCATCCTGGAGTTCATGTAAAAGATGCAACTCAACCGGATTAAAATGCAAAGGCAATGGAAACAATAATTGTTGGCTAGCCGCTTTATGGACGGTCATATTGGTTAAATACTGCTCATATAAAATCCGTTGATGTGCTCGGTTTTGGTCTATTAACATTAGCCCCGATTTGATCGGACTCACAACATATTTGCGTTGGAGTTGATAGGTTTTTTGTGTTGTGGATTCGGTTTCTTGTGAATTAAACAGTGAGGGAGCAATTTCAACTTCGGGTGCTACATGTGTCATTGCGTTATCAAAGGCCTCTGCTTCGTGTTTTAATCCTGCATATAAACTTTCCCAAGTGGGACTAGCAGCCGGTTTTGAGAAATGATGCCCACCGTATCCACCACTACCCGACGTTGTTCGTTCAGTACCGCGCTGTTTAGGTGCTTCTGCCGCAAAGGGATTATAATTACGATCTACCTCAATAGCAGGAGTTCCAGTCGTTTTATTTTGATAGTCGTAGGGCGTATCTAAGTTAGGGTCCCGCTCAAAATCCAAAATTGGAGCCACATTAAACTGTCCCAAACTATGTTTTACAGCCGATCGCAAAATAGCATATAAGGCTTGCTCATCATCAAACTTGATTTCTGTTTTTGTCGGATGAATATTAATATCGATCGAATGTGTGGGAACTTGCAAATACAAAAAATAACTCGGCTGCATGCCCTCGCGCATCAATCCTTCATAGGCAGCGAGTACGGCATGATGTAAATACGAGCTTCGAATAAAACGGTCATTGACAAAAAAGAACTGTTCGCCTTTATTTTTCTTGGCAAACTCAGGTTTCCCTACAAATCCTTGAATAGAAAGAAGATCGGTTTCTTCGGTAACCGGCACCAACTTTTCATTGGTTTTACCAGCAAAAATAGCTACAATACGTTGTCTATAATTGGAACTGGGCAGATTAAACATTTCACTTCCATTGTGAATTAAAGTAAAATGTAGGTTTGGATGCGCCAAGGCAACGCGATGAAATTCATCCAATACATGGCGGAATTCTACGTGATCTGATTTTAAAAAATTGCGTCGAGCCGGAATATTAAAAAATAAATTCTTCACCGCAAATGAAGTTCCTTTGGGTAATACAGCGGGGTCTTGCGCAATAAATTTACTTCCCTCGATAATAATATGCGTCCCTAATTCATCCTGCTCTTGACGCGTTTTCATTTCTACATGCGCAATTGCAGCAATAGAAGCCAACGCTTCCCCACGAAAACCTTTGGTATGAAGTGCAAATAAATCTTCAGCATGTCTGATTTTAGAAGTCGCATGCCGTTCAAAACATAAACGCGCATCGGTCACACTCATTCCTATACCATTATCAATAACTTGAACTAGGGTTTTGCCTGCATCCTTTACAATCAATTTAATATCGGTTGCTTTGGCATCAACAGCATTTTCAAGCAATTCTTTTACGACCGAAGCCGGACGTTGCACCACCTCACCGGCTGCAATCTGATTGGCAACATGATCGGGTAATAATTGAATGATACTGGACATAGGAGTGTGCTGACTTTGAAGTGCCTAACATTTTCAACATTGAAAATTTGGCCAAAAACAAATGTACAGAAATTTACCGATTTTTATACGTTAACCAAGCGCTAAAAACAAAAAAACCTGAACTTTCGAACAGGTTTAAATTTTATAGTTGACTTCGCTTTCGAAGGTCGGTCATTTTAAGTGCGGTTATTGCTGCTTCAACTCCTTTATTACCGTGCTTGCCTCCACTACGGTCCATCGATTGCTGCAGGGTGTTATCCGTTAACAAACAGAAAATAACAGGAATATCGCCAATGCAATTCAAATCTTTGATCCCTTGGGTAACCCCGTCGCAAACAAACTCAAAATGCATGGTTTCACCTTTGATGACACAACCAATCGTAATTACACAATCTACCTTTTGGGTATCCATCATACGCTTGGCTCCATAAATCAACTCAAAGCTTCCGGGGACCTCCCATTTGACAATGTTTTCGGGCAGTACACCACAATCGATCAATGTGGTAAATGCACCATGGTAAAGCCCATCGGTTATCGAAGCATTCCACGCTGAAACAACAATCCCAAACCGAAAGTCTTTCGCATTTGGGATTGCATTTTTATCGTAATGGGATAGGTTTTTATTTTCTGTAGCCATTTTAAAATTTGTAATTATAGGCTGAAAACAACGAAAATTATTTCGTCATCCCTAATAACGCGTCTACTTGTTGACCTTCAGGAGTGTCTTCGTATTGCGTTTTGATTTCGTTGAAAAAATTACCGGCTTCGGCTTTTTTACCCATTTCCATACAAATCACACCTGCTTTGTATAAATAACGAGGTGTTGTAAAATCATTCGTATTGGTACGCGCTGCTTTTTCATAATATTCCAATGCTTTTGCATTATCATTTTTCTGAGCATACGCATCGCCTATTGCACCTGTGGCAATTGCTCCCGTAAATGTATCGTTCCCTTTATATTGCTCTAAATATTTGATCGCATCATCGTACTTTTTCAAATTCAAGTAAGCAATACCCGCATAATAATTAGAAATATTTCCTGAATCTGTCCCAGCATACTGACTCGCCAATTCTACCGCACTTTGCTTTCCTTCAGCACCTTTAACAACCAAAGTAAATAACGAATCCTGAACTTTAGGATCTTGCGCATCTACAGCCGCTTGAAAATTTTGTTGGGTTACTAACAAATCATCCGTTGCTTGCATTTCATTAGGCTCCACAATAAATTTTTGATACATTAAATATCCGATTGTTAGTAAGGCAGCACCTCCAATAAATCCTAAAATAAATTTTTGGTTACGCGCCACCCACTCTTCCGTACGGGAGGCCGTTTGGTCTAAAGCATCAAAAGCACGCGCTGTTGTACTATCTTTTGCATCCACATTAGGTGTATCTTCAATGAATTGATTGTCCATTGGAACATTACCTTCATTTTCATCTTTCTCTTTGGGGGCCTTATAACCTCTTTTATTATATGTCGCCATTTATATTGAATTTAGTGTGGGCAAAAATATAATTTTTATTCAAATTTAAAAGCGCTTTTTTTCGATATTTTTCAATAATTTGCACCTCCCAAAATTATAGCACTCCATTTTGGGCCAATTCGGTAACCCTTTGTCCTGCAATGTTTTTAAAACGTATCGCTTTATTGAACTACAAAAACCTTACAGACGTCAATTTCGAATTTGACGCTAAGATCAATTGCTTCGTTGGTAAAAATGGCGTGGGCAAAACCAATGTGCTCGATGCTATCTATCATCTCGCTTACGGTAAAAGTTACTTCAACCCCTTGGCACTTCAAAATATTCGGCATGGAGCAGAGTACTTTATGATCGAAGGTGAATTTGATAAAAATAACCGACCCGAACAAATTGTTTGTAGTTTAAAAAAAGGGCAAAAAAAAATCCTGAAACGCAATGGCAAATTGTATGAGAAATTTTCAGATCACATTGGGTTTATTCCCTTGGTAATTATTTCTCCATCCGATTCCGACTTGATTACCGAAGGTAGTGACACACGTAGACGGTTTATGGATACGGTTATTTCGCAGCTGGATGCCGAATATTTATTCCAACTCATACAGTATCAAAAAGTTTTAGGGCAACGCAATGCGCTTTTAAAATATTTTGCGCTGAATTTTACTTATGACCATGACACACTGAGCGTGTATAATGAACAACTAGCCAATTTGGGACAACCTTTATTCGAAAAACGGCAAGCCTTTGTCACTGAATTTACGCCTATTTTTCAAAAACACCACCAACAAATTACTGGACAGGCTGAACAGGTGCAATTACATTATGAAAGCGACTTATTTACCGCTACTTTGTTGGACCTTTTAAACAATAGTATTAACCGAGACAAACAGTTGCAATATACTTCGACCGGAATTCATAAAGATGATTTAGCATTTTTGATTGACGAACATCCGATCAAAAAATTTGGCTCGCAAGGGCAACAAAAATCGTTTTTAATCGCTTTAAAGTTGGCTCAATTTGAATTTGTAAAAAAACAAAGTGGCGAAAAACCAATTTTAGTATTGGATGATATTTTTGATAAATTGGATGAAAGTCGGGTAGGTCAACTTATAGCAATGGTTAATCAAGAAGAGTTTGGACAATTGTTTATCTCTGACACCCATGCTGAGCGCACCGAGACAATTGTAAAAAACACCCAGCAATCGTATAAATTATTTCATTTGTAATCAATCCTACAGAATAGCTATCTTTACGTAGCTATTTTTGTAAAAATGTATCGTATGAAAACAAAAATTATAACTCTTATCCTACTCTTTTTAGGTTTATTTTCGTGTCAAAATAAATCAAGCACTGAAACAACATCGGCATCAGATGAATCCATCTATGAAAAAATAGAAGCCGGACAATTTGCTGAATTGCTACAAGCAAATCCACAAGCACAAGTCCTCGATGTGCGCACCCCCGAAGAATTTGAATCGGGACACCTCGAAAATGCACAAAACCTTAACTGGAACGAACCAGAGACCTTTGAAAAAGGAGTAACAACTTTAGTTAAAGACAAACCTGTTTTTGTGTATTGTTTAGCGGGGAGTCGCAGTAGTGCGGCCGCTCAAAAATTACAATCCATAGGATTCACGACTATTTATGAACTGGATGGCGGTTACCTAAAATGGCGCGCGGCAGGATTGGCCAATGCGCAGGTTTCGGGCGGAATGACCCAAGCGGATTTGGATAAAATTTTGAACACCGATAAAAAAGTATTAGTCGATTTTTATACCACATGGTGCGGTCCCTGTAAAAAATTAAAACCGATTTTAGACCAAATAGCCACTGAAATGAAATCCGAAGTGGTGGTGGTACGCATTGATGCAGAAGCCAATGCAGCATTGGCCGAAGCGTTAAAAGTAGAAGGTTATCCCACCTTAATTTTATATCAAAATAAAAAACAAATTTGGCGCAATTTGGGGTATTTAACCGAAGAGGAAATCAAAAAACAATTGTAAGATGCATGCAAAGGAAGCTTTTCAGTTTTTGGAAGAACTCAAAGAAAACAACAATACCGCCTGGTTTCACAGTCAGAAAAAACGGTATGAAGATTATAAAAAGTTTTACCATGGGTTGATTGCAGCCGTTTTGTCTGAATTAAAAAAATGGGATCCAACGCTCGAACCCTTAGAACCCAAACATTGTACGTTTCGCATTAATCGGGACATCCGATTTTCTAAAGATAAATCGCCCTACAAAACCAATATGGCCATGTGGTTTACCCAAAATAAAAACCATAAAAACAGTCCGGGGTATTATATTCACTACGAAAAAGGCGCTTCATTTATCGCTGGTGGTGTTTGGTGTCCAGAACCCGATCAGTTAAAAAAAATACGTAAAGAAATTGAATTTTTTTACGAAGATTTGGAAGCAATTGTTACTGCTAAAGCATTTTCAGATACGTTTCAAACCCTAACCCGTGAAGAAGGAAATGTACTCAAAAAAGCCCCAAAGAATGTAGATCCGAATCATCCGGCAATTGAATTTTTAAAATTAAAAAGTTTTACAGCAGCCTTTCCAATCCAAGATGATGCCTTTGACGCACCTGATTTTCATACCAAAATTGCACAGCAATTAGCTGTACTAAAACCGTTTAATGATTTTTTACGTCGGGGCTTAACAACCGAAGATTAACAAACTGAAATTCCGTATGCGATGAATATTCATTCTAATTTTTCACTTAAAAATTACAACACCTTTGGCATCGATGTAAAAGCGCGGCAATTTATTGCTGTCGATTCTGTGGACGCTTTAGAAGCCGTTTTGCGTAAATATCCCCATGAAAAAAAATTTATTTTGGGTGGCGGAAGCAACATGTTGCTCACCCAAGATATTGATGCGTTGGTAATCCATGTTGCAATCAAAGGGATAACCGTAATTCAAGAAGACGAAAATTATGTTTGGGTGCAGGCAATGGCAGGTGAAAATTGGCATGAATTTGTATTGTGGACTATCGAACAAAATTTTGGTGGCCTTGAAAACATGTCGTTAATACCGGGGAATGTAGGAACAACTCCAGTTCAAAATATTGGCGCTTATGGTGCCGAAATCAAAGACACTTTTGTGCAATGCAGCACCATTGCTATCGATGGTTTAACTACCCCCATTTTTTCATTAGAAGGGTGTAAGTTTGGCTACCGCGAAAGCATATTCAAACAAGAGCTGAAAGGGCAATACATCATTACCTCGGTTGTCTTTAAATTAACCAAACACCAGCACGCGATTAACAGCAATTATGGTGATATCAAGGCCGAATTGGCAAAGCACGGAATTCAACATCCTACAATTAAGGATATCAGCAATGCCGTAATTGCAATCCGACAAAGCAAATTACCCGACCCGAAAGAATTGGGCAATAGCGGAAGTTTTTTTAAAAATCCGGTTATTACTCGTGAACACTTCGAGAAAGTACAACAACAGTTTGCAGATATCAAGTATTTTGAAGTCTCCCCTACCGAAGTGAAAGTCCCCGCCGGTTGGTTAATTGAACATGCCGGTTTAAAAGGATTTCGAGAAGGCGATGCAGGTGTACACAAAAACCAAGCACTAGTCATTGTCAACTATGGGAATGCTTCAGGAACCGAATTGGTCAACTTGTCCAAGCGGGTTCAAAAAACAGTATTCGAAAAATACGGTATAGCAATCGAAGCGGAAGTGAATATTATTTGATAATTACTAAAACAACTGCTCAGTACTATCTTTGGGTAACGGATTCAATGCGATTTATTTTACTTTAATGAAAACCTAAATTAGTTAAATACAAACTTAGTGATGATAATAATCAATTATCTTTTATCAAAATCTACCTTGATTATTGCCCAGAGAATCCCTACCTTTGCCAACGTTTTTTAACAAAAAAAACTATGGTTCTATTTGTACTTTTTTGCTTATTTATTGCCGTTGTAATTTTGCAATTCTTGTATTACGTGGTTTTCTTTGGTAAATTTTCCTTCAACAAAGCTCAAAAAGGCACACCCAAACGAATTCCTATTTCGGTAATTGTTTGTGCTAAAAATGAAGCAGAAAATATTCAAAAACTTGTACCGCTTCTAGCTGAACAAGATTATCCCGACTATGAAATCGTATTGATTGATGATGCCTCATGCGATGAAACATTAGACCTATTTGAAGCCTTTGAGAAGCAATACGCCCATGTCAAATTGGTCAAAGTAGAAAACAATGAAGCTTTTTGGGGCAATAAAAAATTTGCACTTACGCTAGGAATCAAAGCCGCAAAACACGAATACCTTTTATTTACTGATGCCGATTGTTACCCAACATCCAATCAATGGATAAAAGAAATGACAGGACATTTTACGCAACAAAAAACTATTGTACTTGGCTACGGTGCTTATGAAAAAAGCAAAGGTTCGTTTTTAAATAAAATCATTCGTTTTGAAACCTTATTAACCGCCACACAATATTTTGCTTGGGCAAAATTGGGCAAACCCTATATGGGCGTCGGTCGAAATATGGCGTACAAAAAAGAGGAGTTTTTTCGGGTGCGCGGATTTATGGATCACATGAAATTACGTTCGGGTGATGATGATCTATTCATCAATCAAGCCGGCAATGGAACAAACACTACTGTGTGCTACACTCCAGAAAGTTTTACGTATTCAGCACCGAAAACAACCTACAAAGCATGGTTTAATCAAAAGCGGCGACATGTTTCAACGGCACAACATTACAAAGGATTTGATAAGTTTCAGTTGGGACTTTTTTACATTACCCAATTGCTGTTTTTAATTTTACCCATTATCCTCCTTGCCTTTCACTACCAATGGATTATCGTATGTAGCATTTTGGGATTCCGCTACTTGTTTTCATGGATAACTTTAGGCATGGCTGCCGGAAAACTAAAAGAAAAGGATGTCATGTATTTCTATCCTGTGATTGAAATCGTTTTAATTGTGTCCCAATTGAATGTATCCCTCACCAATTTATTTTCGAAACCAGTCCATTGGAAATAATCTTCTATATTGAAAAAGCAAAAAAAGGAGACCAAATTGCGTTTACCTTTCTTCTCGACCATTATTGGAATGAGGTTTATGGTTTTATCTTAAATCGAACCGAAAATGAAACGGATGCCGAAGATATTACCATTGAAACCTTTGCCAAAGCTTTTGATAAAATCGCCACTTATAAAAACGAATTTCAATTTAATACTTGGTTAATTGCTATTGCCAAAAATGTACATATCGACCTGCTACGCAAACGAAAATCATCTTTATTTGTGTCCAGCACTACAGAAGAAAACCAACAAGCTTACAAAGTCGCCGACACTTCCCCTTCGGTAGAAGACGAATTAATTAAGGAACAAAATTTATCGCGGTTACTGCAATACATTAAAGAATTAAAACCCCATTACCAAGAAATTATTCAATTGCGTTATTTTCAAGAATTGAGCTACCAAGAAATTGCCAATCAAGTAAATGAACCTTTAAGTAACGTGAAAATCAAACTGCTTCGCGCTAAAAAATTATTGGCAGAAATCATTCAAAAACGCGCTTCTTTTTAAAATTTTATTTTTTATTTTCTTTCTTTTGATTTGTGCTGCAATTTTTGCTGCCGCATTTACGTTATTATGGTGTTAACCCTTTTAAAATGATATTGCCTATGCACTAATGATACTTTAACTTAAAACCATAGTATTATGAATCGCGTAAGTATCTTTGAAAAAAAATGGCTGGATGTCATTTTTGAAGGCAAAAACCAAAAATACGGGGCCTACCAATTGCGTCGTGAAAATGAAAAAACAACATTAATCGCTTTTTTTACGGGCATCGGACTACTCGCGGCAAGTGTTTTTTTATTGAGTGCTTTTACGGTAAAGCCCGAACCTGTTGTAATTCCACCCGTAATTACCGATCCCCTTTGCGTTGTTGATGTAATCCTTCCAAAGGAACCCAATGTACCGAAAGGCAGTCCAGCTCCTAAGACTTTGGAAAATCCAGTAAAATTGTACAAACCTGTACCACCCGCACTTGTGCCTGTAGAACCCGAACCTATAACCCCTATGATTGAACCCACTACCGGACCCAATAACGGAACCGGTACTCAAGGTACACCCAGCGGAATTCCAGGAGCATCCAACACCGGTGGTAGTACTACCGGGACAACACTTCCTGAACTTCCGAGTACTGCAATAGAAAATTCAGCAACGCTGGATGTACAACCCGAATTTCCGGGTGGATTGGAACGTTTTTACCACGAGATTAAAACCCAATTCAACCCCGAAGTTGTTGGAGAAGACACCCAAGTACGGAAAGTATTTGTTTCGTTTGTGATTGAGCGAAATGGAGTAATGACCGATATTCAAATTTTGCGCAATGCAGATCAAGATGTTGATCGTGAAGCTATTCGCGTATTAAATTCGATCAAAATCAAATGGAAAGCAGGTGTGAAAAACGGCCAAGCGGTTCGATCCCGTTTCACTATTCCGATTACCGTAAATAATTAAGTTTTTAATCCGACCAACCAACCGTAGTTTTCCGCTACGGTTTTTTTGTTATTTTTAGCCATCTAAACCGTATTGATATGAAGCAATTCACGCCACAGGAAAAATGGAAACATTTAGTAAGTTTTCCTGTTATTATTGCTGCCTTAGGCTATTTTGTTGACATTTATGACCTATTACTTTTTGGAATTGTACGGGTTCCGAGTCTTACCGAATTGGGAATGGATGTCGACACGGTAGGCACACAAATTATCAACTACCAAATGACTGGTCTATTACTGGGTGGGATACTTTGGGGGATTTTTGGGGATAAAAAAGGGCGACTTTCGGTACTTTTTGGATCTATAGTGGTTTATTCATTGGCCAATATTGCGTGTGGTTTTTTACCGCAAATGCATTTTATGGACCAGGCGACTTTATATGCAGTGTTGCGTTTTATTGCTGGAATTGGTTTGGCAGGTGAATTGGGAGCAGGAATTACCCTTGTATCTGAAAGTTTACCCAAAGAATTGCGCGCTTTGGGCACATCTTTGGTAGCTGGATTTGGATTATTAGGAGCCGTTGTAGCGCAACTTACGGTACAAATGGCGGACAATTGGACTACCGCCTATTTTATAGGTGGTATACTTGGGTTGCTACTTTTAGTTTTACGTATACGAGTAACAGAAAGCGGTATTTACAAAGATCTTGAAAAGAATACAGGTATTGCAAAAGGCAATTTTCTCTCTTTATTTACCAATAAAGTACGCTGCATAAAATACCTTAAATGTATTGCCATTGGTTTGCCAACTTGGTATTGTATTGGAATATTAGCAATGATGGCCAATCAATTTGCGCCCGAAATGGGAATTACAACTATTGTTCCGGGTAAAGCCATTATGTGGGGCTATGTGGGTATATCCGTGGGTGATTTTGCCAGTGGCTTTATTTCGCATGCCTTACATTCGCGCAAAAAAGCAATTTTATATATGATGCTGTTTACCATTGTAGGGGTGGTATGGATGCTTTTCGGAGGTGCTAATTCAGAAAATAGTTACTACTTTTTTTGTGCATGGCTCGGACTAGGCACAGGCTACTGGGCGATGTTTGTCACCGTGGCTGCCGAACAATTTGGCACCAATATGCGCAATACCACCACCACCACCGTTCCCAATATGGTTCGGGGATTATTACCGGTTATGCTGCTTCTATTTGACTATTTCAAACAAACGCAAACCGTAATTATGGCTGCACTATGGGTTGGAATCCTTGCTTTTGGTTTAGGAATTTATGCTACACTTACCATACCCGAAACCCACAACAAAGAATTGGATTTTGTCGAGTAACTAACATTTCTTAAAACTTTAACAGAACACCTTCTTTGTAAAATTTAGATTGTATTTTTGTATTTCTATTTTTATAAAATATGAATTCGGAATCCACTACAATAGTACCCCCTAATGGCAAACCCAAATGGCTCAAGGTAAAATTACCTATTGGGCAAAAATATACCGAACTACGTGGCTTGGTTGACAAATACAAATTAAATACGATTTGTACTTCCGGTAGTTGTCCGAATATGGGTGAATGTTGGGGCGAAGGAACGGCGACGTTTATGATTTTAGGTAATATTTGTACACGCTCTTGTGGATTCTGCGGCGTGAAAACAGGACGACCAGAAAATGTAGATTGGGACGAACCGGAAAAAGTAGCGCGATCGATTAAACTTATGGGTATCAAACACGCAGTAATCACTAGTGTGGACCGTGATGACTTAAAAGATATGGGTTCGATTATTTGGCAAGAAACCGTAGAGGCTATTCGTCGGATGAATCCAACCACCACATTAGAAACCTTAATTCCCGATTTTCAAGGAATTCATAGGCATATTGATCGCATTGTAGCCGCTAATCCCGAAGTTGTTTCGCACAATATGGAAACCGTTCGTCGCTTAACACGTGAAGTGCGTATTCAAGCTAAATACGATCGCAGTCTTGAAGTTTTGAACTATTTAAAGGAACAAGGGATTCGCAGAACCAAATCGGGTATCATGTTGGGTTTGGGTGAAACTGAAGCAGAAGTACTGGAAACGATGTGCGATTTACGGAATGTTAATGTTGATATTGTAACCCTTGGTCAGTACTTACAACCCAGCAAAAAACATTTGTCTGTAAAAGAGTTCATTACACCGGAACAATTTGAAAAATACGAGCGTATTGGCAAAGAAATGGGGTTCCGCCATGTTGAAAGTGGGGCTTTGGTTCGATCCAGTTACCACGCTGAAAAACATATTCTTTAATTCTATCCCATGAAGAAAATTCGTATTGGCATCAACGGTTACGGTCGTATTGGTCGTAATTTATTTCGCTTACTTTGGAATCACAAAGAAATCGAAGTGGTTGCGCTCAATGACATTGCAGATACAGCAACAATGGCGCATCTAACCCAATACGACAGCATTCATGGAAAATTTCCGTTACGGATACAATTTGATAGCGCGGGGTTTCAAATAGAAGGAAAAACAATTGCTTTTTTTCATGAAAAAGAAATTCAAAACATTCCATGGAAATCGATGCAAGTCGATCTTGTGATCGAGGCTACTGGTAAATTTAAAACCTACACCCAAATTGCACAGCACCTCGATGCCGGAGCACCAAAAGTGATTCTAACAGCCCCCTCTGAAGAATCCCAAATAAAAACAATAGTGATTGGCGTTAATGAATCCATTTTGGATGGATCGGAGACAGTTATTTCCAATGCCAGCTGCACCACCAACAATGCCGCTCCTATGATTAAGGTAATCGAGGAATTATGCGGTATTGAACAAGCTTATATCACCACGGTCCATTCCTACACGACCGACCAAAGTTTACACGATCAGCCCCATCATGATTTACGCCGTGCACGTGGAGCCGCCCAATCGATTGTTCCAACAACCACAGGTGCTGCCAAAGCGCTAACGAAGATTTTTCCCCAATTAGAAGGAAAAATTGGTGGCTGTGGTATTCGTGTTCCTGTGCCTGATGGATCGCTTACTGATATTACATTTAATGTAAGAAAAAACACGTCTATTGAGGCCATCAATGCCGCCTTTAAAAAAGCAGCCGAAAATGAGCTGCAGGGCTTATTAGATTATACCGAAGATCCTATTGTATCTGTTGATATATTGGGTAATACCCACTCGTGTTTGTTTGATGCGCAACTCACCTCGGTTATCGATAAAATGGTAAAAGTTGTAGGATGGTATGATAATGAAATCGGTTATTCATCGAGATTAGTTGATTTAATTAGGCTTATTTCAAAATAATTACTTATTTTGACTCTTATTTAGGCTTATAATGAAGAAAATACTCATTTTCTTATTGGTTCCTTTTGTGCTATTTGGTCAAAAAAAAACATCAAAATCAATTGACAGTTTAAGCTATTATTTTGAGCAAATCGAATACAATAAAAAAGCCAACAACTACCGGAATTGCCTCTTTTATTCTAAAAAAGCTATTGATTTTTCGCAAAAACAAAATGACGATAAAGCACTGGCTGATGGCTATTACAACTTAGGATTAGTTTATTATGACTTACGCAAACAAGAGGATGCCATCGATGCATTTGTGCGAAGTGTAGCCATCTATTCTACTTTGCCCGTTTCTACAGAACAAGCCATGTGTTATTATTACCTTGGCATGACTTATATTAAGCAAAAAAATACAACTCTTGCGGAAAAAAATTTAAATCAAGCACAGGTTTTATTTGATAAGTTAATGATTCATAGTGCCATTGCAATGATTAATTTGCAACGGGCAATTATCTACAAGGAACTCGGAAAAACCGATGCGTCTATTGCGCTTTTACAGCAACTAATTGCACAAACAGACACCATTCACACTCGGAAAGTAATTCCCGAAGCGATGTATCATTTGGGAATGATTGAAAAAGACCGAAAACGATACAATTTGGCTTTGAGTTATATGAAACGCGCCTTAAACCGGTGTTCCTACCAACCAGAATTGCAATCGAATATACTTTTGGCTTTTAGTCAGATTAATGAAAAAAACGCCAACATTGAAGCATCGCACCTCTATTTAAAACGCTATGTTGAGATCAAAGACAGTATTGACAATCAATTTCACGCTATGATTGAACCGGTGGATTTTGATTCGTTTAAAAACGCTGAAAAAATTAAAAATGCCGAACAATTGGAACGGGAGCGCGAAAGTCAGCTGAAAGCAAAAAACTTTTCAAAACTGATTAGTATACTGGCAATTGCTTTGATTTCCATTTTATCGTTATTGAGTTTATCGTTATACAAAAACAATATTATACGCAATGAGTCCAATAAATTATTGCAAGAGAAAAACCGAGAATTAGAGTTGGCCAAAGAAAAAGCAGAGAATGCAACGAAAGCGCGTTTGGAATTCCTTTCTACGGTTAGCCATGAATTGCGCACGCCTTTAAATGCAATAAATGGGATCACGCATTTACTTATCGAAGAAGACCCAAAACCCTCTCAAATTGAATATTTGAATTCATTAAAGTTTTCTGGGAATTACCTGCTAACTTTTATTAACGACATCTTAGAGATTAACCGAATAGAATCTGAACATATTTCAGTAGAATTAATTGCTTTTTCAATTCGGTCTCATTTAAAAAACATTCAAAATTCCTTTCGTGAAATTGCGTTGCAGAATCACAATACTTTTGAAATTGAGATTGACGATGCGATTCCTGAAATCGTAATTTGCGACCCAACAAAGCTTTCACAAATTATAATCAATTTAGTGAATAATGCGTTGAAGTTTACAAAAAATGGTCATGTTCGTTTAATTGCAAAAATAGAAGAAGTTCAAGATCAAACAATTCGTATCAATTTTCAAGTGTCCGATAATGGAATTGGAATTCCAGAGGATAAGCAAAGTGAAATTTTTGAAAGTTTTTCCCAAGGTTCAATCGAAATTAATCGCAAATATGGTGGAACAGGGCTTGGTTTGACGATTGTAAAGCGATTGGTCGAACTTTTAGGCGGTACTATTACGTTAAATAGTAAAGTTGGACTCGGATCAACTTTTACCTTTTCGCTTCCTTTTGAAGTGAGTTCGGTTGAAGCAGTTGTTGAACCTGAAGTTACTCCTGTAGAAGTACAACTAGAAATGGTTATTGAAGGAAAACGCATCTTATTGGTTGAAGACAACAAAATCAACCAGATGATTACTCGAAAAATGCTCGAAAATCGCGGAATGTATTGCCGTATTCTTGATAATGGGGAAGATTGCGTTACTTTACTGCGCAAAGAAGCCCAAAATTTTGATTTGGTATTAATGGATGTTCATTTACCCGGAATCAACGGAACTATAGCCACACAACAAATCCGGGAATTTAATACTACAATTCCAATCATTGCATTAACCGCAATTTCTTTAAATGAAAATCGAGAAATGCTCCTCTCATTTGGGATGACCGATGTACTGACAAAACCTTTTGAACCGGAAAAATTTTACAAAATCATTTCCGATAATCTATTGTAGTTAGTAGCGCTGAATCAATTCGCGGATTAGTAATCGAACATCGGGCTCCGCTTTTTGTGCAGCTTTTAACACTTCTTCATGATTTACGCTTTCTATAGTGGCATCATCACCCATATCAGTAATTACCGACAAGCCAAAAACTTCCATATCCATGTGGCGCGCGACAATCACTTCGGGCACAGTAGACATCCCAACACAATCGGCACCCACGGCTTTAACCATTCGGTATTCGGCAAGAGTTTCAAAAGTAGGCCCTTGCAACCCTAAATAAACACCGTCAAGAAGGGTAATTCCGTTTGACAGTGCAATTTCTTTGGCTTTTTGTATCATTTTCACACTGTAGGGTTCGCTCATATTGACAAATCGAGGGCCAAATCGTTCATCATTTTTACCCCGTAAGGGATGCTCTGGCATTAAATTAATATGGTCATTAATACAAACAATCGAACCTATATGATAGGCCGGATTTACCCCACCCGCAGCATTAGATACGATTAACTTTGAAACACCCAAATGCTTCATTATCCGAACCGGAAAGGTTACTTGTTGCATTGAGTAACCCTCATAATAATGAAACCGGCCTTGCATCGCCATCACTTTTTTGGTACCAATAGTACCAAATACTAAAGTTCCTTGATGGCCTTGAACAGTTGAAATTGGAAAATTAGGAATCTGTGCATACGGGATAGAAATTTCAATCTGTATATCTTCTGTAAAACTTCCCAATCCAGAGCCCAAGATAACGCCATATTCTGGCGTAAATCCCGAAGTCTCTTGAATATATTTAACGGTTTCTTGTACTTGATCCCACATAGTCTTCTATTTGTTGTTGCCATTCTGATGCGCCAGCCAAAAGTTGACTTTGAATGGGTAAATAATATATCGGCGCCGTAATGCCTTTGCCTATCAAACGAACATAATCCTTCTCGGTAGTAAGTATGGGGAGTTGTTGGGCTGTTCGATTAATTTTTTCAATATCCTGTGCAGAAAAATCATGATGATCAGGAAATCGCAATACCGTATCCCCTTCCTCTTGAAGTAACGAATAAAACGGCTCGGGTTTTGCAATTCCGGCCAATAGTACTTTGGGCTTTCCTCGAAATGTATCTAGATGAAACTGCCCATTTGCATTGTAAACAAATGAATCATAGCATATTGTACTGAAATAAACGGGAATGGAGACACCCAAATCTGCATGGATTTTCTGTTGTTCTAGTTCACTCAAATCGGCCGGACATTTTGTTACAATAATCATATTGGCTCTATTTTTTCCGGAAGTAAATTCACGCAAGGTTCCCGTTGGCAACATCCAATCATTACAAAACAAATCGTTGTAGGCCGTCAGCAAAATATACAATCCAGCATGAACACGCCGGTGTTGAAATGCATCATCGAGTAATACTATCTCTGGCGGAGGTTGACGCAGCAACAATTGATCGATACCAAAACTTCGATTTGCAGCAACAGCAACGGTAATGTTTGGGAATTTTAGAAACATTTGATACGGCTCATCTCCAATAACAGCGTCATTCACTGCTGTTGAATCCAAATCATTGGCAACAATATACCCTTTTGATGTGCGACCATACCCTCTGCTTAAAGTAGCCAACCGATAACGCGGTTGCAACAATCGTATTAAGGCTTCAATTTGTGGCGTTTTACCTGTACCGCCCACACTTAGATTGCCAACCGCTATAACGGGCAAATTGTACCGATAGGATTTAAAAATCCCAATTTGATAACAATAGTTACGCACCGCAGTAATACAGCCATAAAGAAAAGCGAAAGGGAAAAGAAGGTAGCGCAAGATTATCATAGTACGAAAGTAACATTTTTTTATCTTTGAAGAATTCAACACGGTAAAAAATGAAGTCATTTTTCGCAGTTTTAGGAATGCTTTTATCGCTTTGGACCTATGGACAATCCCAAGTGCAAGACAATGCTGCACTATTAAAAATGATATTGACAAAATATTATGCAAATGAAAAACCGGTTGTAAAAAACCGATTGCAATTGCTCTTTTTTTATAGTGAAAAAGCAAACAATACGGTTGAAATTTCTGAGGGATGTAAAGCACATCCCGTTTTGAAAAATTTTTACGCGGAAATCAAAAAGCAAATTCAAATCGAAAACCAGCAAGAAAATTGGAATGCAGAATTTCAACTTTTGTTTACGAATCAGCATGAATACCTACAAACGAAAGTACAAACTCCGGTAAGTTTGGAAAAATTTCAAGCGTTGAATCAATCCTTTGGCGAAAATAATCAACGAATGCTCATTGTCAATAAACCCATTTACCTCCCTAACAACTATTGTTTAATCAAAATAGGATTTTATCGAAGTATTGAACATAATAGTGGTAGCTTTGTATTGTTTCAAAAAATTAACGGCGTTTGGCAATGGATCGAAGAATTTAACCGTTGGGAAACGTAATCAAATTTTGCAACTAATCGCTGTGAATAAAAACATCAAATGGAATGAAAATAAAAGAACTACTTCCAATTCTTGAAGAACTCGCTCCTACTGCCTATGCAGAGGACTTTGACAATGTTGGCTTACTCGTTGGTAATTTAGAAACCGTAATTTCGGGGATATTGGTTTGCCATGATGCGTTAGAAGGAGTTATCGATGAGGCGATAGCCAAAAAATGCAATTTTGTTGTTTGTTTTCATCCAATCCTTTTTTCTGGATTAAAAAAAATAACGGGTAAAGATTATGTCGAACGTGCTGTCATTAAAGCGATCAAAAATGACATCGCTATTTATGCAGTTCATACGGCTTTAGACAACCATTCGTCGGGTGTTAATACCCATATTGCTAATGCATTGGGATTAATTAACACGAAAGTACTTGTCCCAAAATCTGATCACATTCAAAAATTGACTACCTATGCCCCATTGGAAAATGCAGAAACCATCCGACAAGCGCTTTTTGCAGCAGGTGCCGGTAGTATAGGAAATTATGAACATTGCAGTTTTACATCGACCGGGATTGGTTCCTATCGTGGGAATAAAAATAGTAATCCCGTGCTTGGAGAGCGTCATCAGTACATGGAAGCACCCGAAGTAAAAATCGAAGTTTCCTATGAAAAGCAGCTTCAAAATAAAATCGTAAACGCCTTATTTTCCAATCACGTTTATGAGGAAGTGGCTTACGAAATCTATTCTTTACAAAACATTCATCAATCGATTGGTTTGGGACGCGTAGGTGCATTGGTCGAACCCATGGCTGAACTAGATTTCCTGCAATTCGTAAAATCAAAATTTAAATGCGGTGGTATTCGGCATTCGGCCTTGTTGGGTAAAAAAATTCAAAAAGTAGCCGTATTAGGAGGATCGGGAAGTTTTGCAATACAGCATGCTTTGCAAGCAGGTGCCGATATTTATCTGACAGCCGACTTAAAATACCATGAGTATTATCAAGCGGAAGGTAAAATAATCCTTGCTGATATTGGTCATTATGAAAGTGAAAGATTTACAAAAAATTATATAGTTGATTTTCTTAAAGAAAAAATTACTAATTTTGCAGTCGTTTTATCAGAAGAAAATACAAACCCGGTTAAGTACTTATAAAATATGGCTACTACAAAAGAAATGAGCGTTGAAGATAAATTAAGAGCGCTATATGATTTACAATTAATCGATTCTCGAATTGACGAAATTAGAAGTGTTCGTGGCGAATTACCGCTAGAAGTAGAAGATTTGGAAGACGAGGTTGCCGGATTAACAATACGTTTGGAAAAACTTCAATTGGATTTGGTTCAAATTGAAGACAATATCAAAGCAAAAAAGAGTGCTATTGAAGAGCATCAAGTTGCTATAAAAAAGTACACCGATCAGCAAAAAGAAGTTCGTAATAACCGCGAATACAATGCGTTGACAAAAGAAGTAGAATACCAAGAATTGGAAATTCAATTGGCTGAAAAACAAATCAAAGAGTTAAAAGCCTCTATTGACTTCAAGAAAGATACTATTGCACAAAGCAAAGAAAAATTAGACCAAAAGTCAACCCATTTAAAACACAAAAAATCGGAGTTGAATGATATCATGGCAGAAACGCAAAAAGAAGAAAACTTTTTGATTGCCAAAAGTGAAGAATACCGCAAAGGAATCGAATCGCGTTTATTAATGGCTTATGACCGTATCCGTAAAAGTGTTCGTAACGGTTTAGCCGTAGTTTCAATCGAGCGTGGTGCATCGGTAGGATCTTTTTTTACAATACCACCACAAACGCAAGTTGAAATTGCTTCTCGCAAGAAAATCATCACCGATGAGCATTCGGGTCGAATTTTAGTAGATAACGTTCTTGCGCAAGAAGAACGTGACAAAATGGATCAAATGTTTGCATCAATCTAATACGAAGCCACCGTAAAGGTGGCTTTTTCATTCCCAAAAAATCCTGCGTTTGAAAAAATTTCGCGACTATTTAATTGTAAAATCCATTGGGCTGTATATCAACCTAATGAGCTTTCTCTACCCCAAATATGCTTTTGAGTTAGCCTATCGGTTATTTAGTTCTCCTCGAAAAGGCAAAATTAAACCCAATAAAATCCCAACAACTTTACAACAAGCACAAGCTATACAGCACAACTTAGCAAAGCATACCATTCAAACCTATATTTGGAAAGGCAATGACGAGGTGGTATTATTGGTTCATGGTTGGGAAAGCAATGCGAGTCGCTGGAAAAAATTGCTAAAACATTTACTTAAAACCGGTAAAACCATTATTGCTATTGACGGTCCGGCTCACGGACAAAGCAGCGGAACTGAATTCAACGTGCCTTTATACGCTTCGTTTATCGATGCAATTGCAGTGGTATACAAACCTTCTATCCTAATTGGACATTCTGTTGGAGGCAATGCCATAACTTATTATCAAAAGCATTATCCCCACGAAATAAAAAAAATGGTATTGTTGGGAGCGCCATCAGATTTTACGATTATTTTAAAAAACTATGTTGCGCTTTTAAGTTTGAACACCAAAGTATATCGCTTTTTAAAAAGCTATACCCAAAGTCGTTTTGAGATTGCAATTGACGATTTTTCAGCAGCCCAATTTATTGCCAACAGCACCCTTACGGGAATGATTATTCATGACCAAGATGACCAAGTGGTTTTGTGGGAAGAGAGTCAGAAAATTGCTTCGGCTTGGCCTAATGCAATCTGGATTACAACACGTGGATTAGGACATAGCTTGCATGATACTGCACTGTATCAACAACTTGTTGAATTTGTAAATCGACCCTAATTCCGATGTAACTATTATCTTTGCACCCATGACACGTTTAAACAAATACTTATCCGAATCGGGATTTTGTTCCCGTCGCGAGGCCGATAAGCTAATCGAGCAAGGTCGTGTAACGGTAAATGGTGTCGTTCCAGAAATCGGTACAAAAGTTGGAGATACGGATCGTATTTGTGTTGATGGTCAACCGGTAGTCCAAAGTACCGAAAAACGAATTTATTTGGCGTTTCATAAACCCGTTGGGATTGAATGTACTACAAATACTGCCGTAAAAAACAATATTGTAGATTACCTCAACTATCCGGAACGTATTTTCCCGATTGGTCGTCTAGACAAAGCAAGTGAAGGGTTACTTTTGATGACCAACGACGGTGATATTGTAAATAAAATTTTGCGCGCGCGCAACAACCACGAAAAAGAATACATCGTTACTGTCAACAAGCCTATTACCGACCGATTCATTCAGCGAATGGGGAATGGCGTACCTATTTTGGATACGGTAACCCGTAAATGCAAAGTAGAACCCATTAGCCGCTATGTTTTTCGTATCACATTGACTCAAGGATTAAACCGCCAAATTCGACGGATGTGCGACTATTTAGATTATGAGGTTACTGCATTAAAACGGATTCGTATAATCAATATTCAATTGGATATACCTGTTGGAAAATACAGGGATTTAACGAAAAAAGAACTCCAACAATTGGACCAATTAATTGCTCCTTCTAGCAAAACAGAGGAAGCAAGTGACTTGAAAGGCGAACCTATATCAGAATCCAAATCCACCCCCAAACCTAACCCCACTGAAAATAAAAACAAATTTCGAATCGTTACCCATTTTAAAGGGAAACCCAAATCTTAAATTTCTACTGAAGTGGTATTTATTTCAGCTGCACATTCAAATGCGTTGCGGGAAATTGCTAAAACAAATGCTTACTAGAGATTTATCTCCATTATATAATCTTCCATAAAGTAACCATTACCAATAGCAATATCAACGGTATCTGTAATTTCAAATCCTATTTTTCTATAAAATTGAATCGCTTTATTGAATCGGTTGACATTTAAAATAAATTGTAATTGCCCGGCTTCTTTTGCTTGCTGCATACAAAATTCCATGAAAAATTTACCATAGCCTCGGTTTTGAAGCGCTGTTTGCAAATACAACTTATGGAGTTTCGCTTGACGGGGTTTCGCATCAAATTCTAATGCGGCAAATCCAATTGTAGTTCCCTCTACTTCTAAAAGATAAAACTGTTGCCCATTTGACTGCTGTAGTGATAACGCATCAGGAGTATAAAACAAATCCAACATGTATTGCAATTGTTCCTGCGATAAAATTTCGGCATAAGCTGTCGGCCAAATCTGATGAGCCAAGGCTTGTATCGTTAAAAAATCGGATGTAGTTGCCCGACGAATCTGCATTATTTCAACCGTTTTTGTTCGCGCGCCAACAACGTATTTTTTAATAACATGGCGATAGTCATCGGACCTACACCGCCGGGAACCGGAGTAATATAGGATGCTTTTTTGGAAACGTTCTCAAAATCAACATCGCCTACAATTCGGTATCCTTTGGGTTCGGTTTCATCGGCAATACGCGTAATTCCAACATCTATAACGACCACATCATCTTTCACCATTTCTGCTTTTAGATAATTAGGAACCCCCAAAGCCGTGATGATAATATCGGCTTGCGTTGTAATTTGATTGATGTTTTTGGTATGGCTATGGGTCAATGTTACGGTTGAATTCCCCGGAAAATGATTACGGCCCATCAAAATACTCATGGGTCGACCTACAATATGACTTCGACCGATGACTACGGTATGCTTCCCTTTAGTTTCAACTTGATAGCGTTCCAATAATTCGAGAATTCCAAAAGGTGTTGCCGGAATAAACGTACTCATATCTAAAGCCATTTTACCAAAATTTTCTGGATGAAAACCATCAACATCTTTACTTGGATCGATTGACATTAAGACATGTTGGGTATCGATTTGTTTGGGTAAGGGTAATTGAACAATAAAACCATCAATAGCTGGATCTTCATTCAACACTTTAATTTTTTTCAAGAGTTCTGTTTCCGATGTTGTACTGGGCATACGAATTAAGGTAGATTCAAAACCGACACGTTCACAGGCTTTTACTTTACTGCTGACATATGTCATACTTGCGCCGTCATTACCTACTATAATCGCAGCCAAATGGGGTACTTTTTCACCGTTATCGCGCATTTTTTGAACCTCTGCTGCAATTTCGTTTTTAATGTCTTCTGAAACTTTTTTTCCGTCTAAAATGATCATTATGTTGTGTTTAAAGCTTTATTCTGAATAAAAAAAGGTCTGAAACTTCTTTTCGAATTTCAAACCTTAGTTCCAATTATTGCATTCCGCCGGGCATACCTTTCATACCGCCCATCATTCGCATCAAATTTTTTCCTCCGGGACCTTGCATCATTTTCATCATCTTACTCATTTGGTCAAACTGTTTAAGAAGTTGGTTTACCTCTTCTACTTTTCGCCCCGAACCTTTAGCGATACGTGTTTTACGTTTCATATCAAGTAGTGCGGGTTTGCTTCGCTCTTTGGGTGTCATAGAAAAGATGATTGCTTCAATATATTTAAAGGCATCGTCTTCGATTTCGACATCTTTTAACGCTTTACCTGCGCCAGGAATCATGCCTACCAAATCTTTCATATTACCCATTTTCTTAATCTGTTGTATTTGGGCTAAGAAATCGTCAAAACCAAATTCGTTTTTTGCGATTTTCTTTTGAAGCTTTCGCGCTTCTTCTTCATTATATTGTTCTTGCGCACGCTCTACCAACGAAACCACATCACCCATTCCCAAAATACGATCGGCCATACGGGACGGATAAAACACATCAATAGCCTCCATTTTTTCACCGGTACCGATAAACTTAATGGGTTTATTTACAACCGATTTTATCGATAGTGCAGCACCTCCTCGGGTATCACCATCTAACTTTGTCAATACGACACCATCAAAATTAAGGCGGTCATTAAATGCTTTTGCAGTATTCACGGCATCTTGACCGGTCATCGAATCGACAACAAACAAGGTTTCTTGCGGTTGAATCGCTCGGTGCACATTGGCAATCTCGTTCATCATTTCTTCATCGACAGCCAATCGACCTGCCGTATCGACAATGACAACATTAAATCCATTTGAACGCGCATATTGAACCGCTTTTTGTGCAATTTCAGCCGCATTCTTATTCTCAGGCTCTGAATATACTTCTACTCCTATTTGTTCCCCTACAACATGCAACTGATTGATAGCTGCCGGACGGTAAATATCACAAGCAACCAATAAGGGTTTCTTATTCTTTTTTGTTTTTAAATAATTCGCCAGTTTACCCGAAAATGTTGTTTTCCCGGACCCTTGTAATCCCGACATTAAAATTACAGTAGGTGCACCGGAAAGATTAATTCCCGTGGCATCACCCCCCATTAATTCGGTCAATTCATCTTTTACGATTTTGACCATTAATTGGCCCGGTTGCAATGTAGTTAATACATCTTGACCCAAAGCTTTGTCTTTTACTTTAGTCGTAAAATCTTTGGCAATTTTAAAATTGACGTCGGCATCCAGCAAGGCACGACGCACTTCTTTCAAGGTTTCGGCAACATTGATTTCGGTAATTTTGCCATGTCCCTTGAGGATATGGAATGCTTTATCGAGTTTATCGCTTAAATTTTGAAACATAAAATAGATGCTAAAAAATGAAGTGCAAAGATACAAATTAACCCTATGTGAATCCAATAGAATTCAAATAAAAAACCGACTCTAAAAAAGCGTCGGTTGCTATAAAATATTCGTTAAACTAAAGGTTAATTCTTTTCAAAGGTGAGGTAATCGACTCCTCCGTTACCTCCACTAATATCCACTAATTCAATTTTTGTTGCAGTTTGTGATTGAATATCCCAATCATCAGATAAATCGGCAAAATTTACCGGAGCTGTGAAAAGAATAGTAAAATCCAAATCCGACAGCGTATCGTCATTTGAGTTGGAATCGGTTACTGACCATGAACCCGAATACGTATTGGTGCCATTTGTAGCGGTTAACAAATTGGAATTTGCAAACGTGAAATTAAATCCAGTATAAAGCGTGGTTTTTATCGTTCCTGAATCGTTATAATAGGTAATTCGCCAAGTTCCATTTGAAACCGTGTTAATTACATTGGTAAGAGCAATATTAGAACTAGAAGTATCATCATTACTACACATAGATGCTATATTAAGCATAAAGCAAACCACTAAACAAAGTGCAATTTTCATTTTTTTCATAATTAATTCTTTTAGTTTAATAATCATCTTACTGCAATTTACAAAAAAACTGTAAATGATTACATCCGTTCTGGAACTTCAATGCCTAACAAACCAAATGCATTTTTAATGGTTTGCGCCACTTTTTCGGAGAGTTGCACGCGGAAGATCTTTTTCTCAATATCAGTTTCACCCAAAATAGAAACCGATTGATAAAACGAATTGTATTCTTTTACCAATTCGTAGGTATAATTTGCGATAAGAGCCGGACTGTGATTTCGGGCGGCGTCTTGAATAACTGAAGGAAACATTGCAATCATTTTAATTAATTCTTTTTCCTTTTCATGCAATTCAACAGTTACTGTTTTTTGGTAATCAAAGGTAGCTCTGCGTAAAATCGAACAAATTCGAGCATGGGTATACTGAATAAACGGACCTGTATTTCCATTGAAATCAACCGATTCCTCGGGATTAAAAAGAATTTGTTTTTTGGGATCTACTTTTAGAATATAATATTTTAATGCCCCCAAACCAATTGTTTTGAACAAAGCTGCTTTGTCGGAATCAGAAAATCCGTCGAGTTTTCCTAACGCTTCAGCAATTGTCCCAGCAGTTTGGGTCATTTCGTTCATTAAATCGTCGGCATCGACAACGGTTCCCTCTCGTGATTTCATTTTACCCGAAGGAAGTTCGACCATACCGTAGGACAAATGGAACAAATTTGCTGCCCATTCGAATCCTAACTTTTTAAGAATTAAAAAAAGCACTTTAAAGTGATAATCTTGTTCATTACCAACGGTATACACCATTCCTCCCACATCGGGAAAATCACTTACGCGTTGTATCGCCGTCCCGATATCTTGGGTCATATAAACTGCGGTTCCATCTGAACGTAACACAATTTTTCGATCCAATCCTTCAGCAGTTAAATCAATCCAAACGGAACCGTCTGGATCTCTTTCAAAAACACCTTTTTCAAGGCCCATTTGAACTACTTCTTTACCCAGTAAATAGGTATTACTTTCGTAGTAATACCTATCAAAATCAACTCCTAATTGGCTGTAAGTAGTAGCAAATCCATCATAAACCCATTGGTTCATGGTCTTCCAAAGCGTAACAACTTCGGGATCTCCGGCTTCCCACTTGCGCAACATTTCTTGAGCTTCTAAAAGAATGGGAGCCATTTTTTTAGCATCCTCTACTGATTTTCCTTCAGCGATCAGTTGTTGTATTTCCAACTTATAGGCTTTATCAAATTCTACATAGAAATTACCTACTAATTTATCACCTTTTAGACCCGTAGATTCTGGGGTTTGTTCGTTACCCCATTTTTGCCAAGCCAACATTGACTTACAAATATGAATCCCCCGATCATTAATAATTTGCGTTTTATATACGTTCTTTCCCGAAGCTTTTAAAATTTCAGCAACCGAGTATCCTAATAAATTATTACGTATATGCCCAAGATGTAGGGGCTTGTTCGTATTGGGTGACGAATACTCAACCATAACCGCTTTTGGATCCGTTTGACTCATAAAACCAAACTTAACTTGGGAACGAATCGAATTAAAAAAAGTGAGATAATAAGAATCTGAAATAACCAAATTTAAAAAACCAGCTACAACATTATACCGAATCACAGGCCCCTCTTTTTGCACTAAAAAATCACCTATTGCCACTCCGATTTGTGCTGGATTTCCTTTAATTAATTTCAATAACGGAAATAAGACTACCGTTAGATCTCCTTCAAAATCTTTGCGGGTTGTTTGAAACTCGATTTTCTCGGGTTTAACACCAAAACTCTGAAATACAGCTTCTTGTATTAAAGGCATCAAAATTTCTTGCACTGTCATGAGTATCCTATTTTAAGCTGCAAAGATAAATGATAATCCGAATTAAGGACGCAATCTACTTTTAATTAGAAAATGAATGAATTATTTAGACTATAAAATAATACTTTTCTTACTTTTAATTATTTTAAGTGCATTTCATCGATTTTATTTGTATTTTACCGATATTAATTCACATATTTGGTATGTCAAAATCAAGTCCCTATGAAAAAACTATTAACTCTTACGCTATTTTTCTACAGCATTTTAAGCTTTAGCCAAATCATCTCTGTAGATACCAACACTTATACTGTTCCTCAATTAGTGAACAATGTTTTGATAAATTCACCCTGTGTAACTGCACAAAACATTTCATGGCGCACAGGAAGCAATTTTGGTTCTTCCAATGGTATTGGATATTTTACAAATTCAAATTCAAACTTTCCATTACCCAGTGGTGTAGTACTATCTACCGGTAGTGCAATGAGTACTGCTGGCCCAAACAACTCCCTGCTTGAGGAGGGTAACGCCGCTTGGATTGGCGATAGTGACTTAGAAAACACATTGGCTGCCTCAGGGATTGCAATGACCTCTACCAATGCTACGGTCTTGGAATTTGAATTTACCCCTTTGTCCCCTTACTTTAGTTTTGACTTTTTATTTGCTTCTGAAGAATATGGCAATTTTCAATGTCAGTTTTCAGATGCTTTTGCTTTTTTATTAACCGATATGGTTACAGGAACTACAACCAATTTAGCAGTTGTTCCTAATACGAATGCACCTATTTCGGTAGTTACGATTAGAGACTATTTATACAATTCAACTTGTCCATCGGCAAACGAACAGTATTTCGGACGTTATAATGGTGGAAATAATGCATCCAATGCTCCTGTAAATTTTAATGGACAAACCGTTTTAATGTCGGCTAGTTCTTCGTTAATTCCGAACCGTCCTTATAAAATTAAATTAGTAATAGCAGATCGTGGCGATTACAAATCAGATTCTGCAATTTTTATTGCCTCAGAAAGTTTTAATATTGGGCAAGATGTATTGGGACCTAATTTAACCGTTGCAAATCAGACAGCTATTTGTGGTGGTACTACAGCAACAATTCCATCAGGTTTAAATCCTGCTTCCTATACTTTTGAGTGGAAACGTAATGGTGTTGTTTTGAATGGAGAAACTGGACCCAATTTAGTTGTTTCTACCCCAGGAACGTATGAATTAACCTATACAAGCATCGCTTTCCCTTGTCAACAAGTGAGCGATAGCATCGTGGTTGAATTTTACAATACGTATAATGTAGTAAATCCAAAAAATTTATATAAATGTATTTCGGGTTCTGGACCGTATACCTATAACTTAAGTCAAAATACCACGCTGGTGATGTCGACATTACCACCAACTACAACTATTCGTTATTTTTCAAATCTAACCGATGCGCAAAACAATACCAATCCGATTCAACCTTCGTACTCAAGCAATGGTAATGAAACTCTTTACATGCTTGCTATTAATCCAAACACAGGTTGTAAAGTTATCAAATCGTTCCAATTACTACTAACTGCTCCTCCAGTTGCTAATCCAGCAAACGATATTCTAGTATGTTCTAATCCACAAGGCGGTCCCGTTGGTTTCAACTTAATGGTAGCAGGTTCAGGCCAAGTATTAGGTGCTCAAAACCCTAATATATATGGCGTTATTTTTTACCGTAACTTAAATGATGCTAATAGTGGCACTAATCCAATTACAATTACCATGTCGACCGGTGGCGTAGTTTATGCAAGTGTTTTCGTTAAAACAGATCCAACATGTTTTGCTTTAGTTCCTGTAAACTTGGTTGTTTTACCCAAACCTCCAGTAGATGATATGGATGATGTAATTACTTGTGCCGATTATGTTTTACCTGCCCTAACTAATGGTCAATATTTCACGTTACCCGGTGGTCAAGGCACACAGTTATTCCCTGGTGATATCATCACACAAACCACAACGATTTATATCTATAACAGTTATAATACCCAACCCTCTTGTCCCAACCAATCCTTTTTTAAAGTAACTATAATTCGTCCTGAAGAGACAGAAATTCCTACTGACGAATATTGTACAAGCTATACATTACCAACGCTTGCAGTAGGTGAATACCATACTGAACCTAATGGAGGTGGAATGGTATTACCCGGTGGAACTGAGATTACCACATCGCAAACACTTTATTACTATTTTATTTCACAAGAACCACCCTATTGCACAATTGATACACCATTTAATGTTACGATTATCACTCCTCCAAGTGTTCCAACACTAACCGATGTGTTTGATTGTACTTCGTATACATTACCTGCATTAACTTCTGGTAATTACTTCACTGAATCTGATGGTCAAGGGACACAAATGCATGCAGGTGATATTATTACTACTACACAACGTTTATATGTGTATGCAGCGAATAGTATTTGCTCTCAAGAAACATCGTTTAATGTAGTAATCGGAATGAATTTCCCTGCTTCAACCAACGAATGTGTTTCGTATACCTTACCTACATTAGAAGCGGGTAATTACTACACGGGTCCGATGGGAACGGGCACAATGATACCTGCTGGCACAGTAATCAATACAACACAAACTATTTATGTGTATGCGGTGAGTCAGTCACTTCCCAATTGTACCGATAACTATAACTTTACTGTGACTATTAGTTTACCACCGCTTACAGTTCCTCAAAATACGGTAGGTTGCGATACGTATGAGCTTCCTCAAATGCCGTATGGAAATTACTATACAGGTCCTGGCGGAACAGGTGACATCTTATTTGCAGGTGATTTCGTTACCTCATCAAAAACCATATACATCTATCTTGATGGAGAAGGATCTTGTGTTAACGAGGTAAGTTTTCAAGTAACAATTAACCAAACCCCAGTAGTTGATTCGCGTTCAGATATCGATGCCTGCCATGCTTATGTATTGACTAATTTAGAACACGGCGACTACTATACAGGTCCTAACGGAACAGGCACACAATTACAGGGTGGTGATGTAATTCATACAACACAGACGTTATACATTTTTGCAAACAATAATGGTTGTACCAACCAAACTAGTTTTACGGTTACTATTTTTACGATTGATGCACATACGCTTTCAAATGTTTCCGTGTGCGACTCATATGTATTACCTAGTTTACCTGGAAACAACAAATACTTTACAATGAGTGGTGGACCAACTGGAGGAGGTCAAGAATTGTTACCTGGATCTGCAATTACTTCAACTCAGGTGATTTACATCTATGTAGAATCAGGAGGTCGTATTAATTGTACTAACGAAAGTAGCTTTACTGTAACCATAACGCATACACCTGTTATCAATCCTATTGCAAATGTATTGACTTGTGGATCGTATATGTTGCCCACACTAACTGCTGGAGATTATTATACTGCTCCACAAAAAGGAGGCACCTTATTGCATGCTGGTGATGTAATTACGACCAATCAAACACTATATGTATATGGTGAAACTGGTGGTAATCCAAATTGTTCTGCAGAAGTTAGTTTCTCCGTAAGTTTGTATAATGTTCCACAATTAAACAACGTTGTGTCGTGTTCAAGCTATGTTTTACCTACATTAACAACGGGTAACTACTTCAACGGACCTAATGGTACCGGTGGACAAATTGCTGCTGGAAGCGTCGTTACTCAATCTAAAACAATCTATGTTTTCGGTCAATCGGGTTATACCCCCAATTGTAGTGATGAAACATCATTTACTGTAACGATTATCCCTGCTCCAATTGCGAACACAATACCTGCTGCAACGCGAACATTTTGTGATACTGATGGCACTAATGATGGTGTTTTAAATGTTGTATTGTCTACCTTTAATTCGGCTGTATTAGGAAATCAAAACGGACCAGAATTTGCAATCACTTACCATGCAACTTTAGCCGATGCAACTACCAATAGCAATCCAATTTCAGAAACAACTGCTAGCTTGGTTTACGTTCGAATCAACAATACACTTGCTCCCGATTGTTTTGATGTTAAAGCAATCCAAATGATCATCCACAAATTACCAGTTCCAACACCCGAAGATGGCATCATTTGTTATAACACTTTTAACAATCAATTAATTCAATCGACTACATTAAACAGTGGCTTGTCTGCAGCTTCACATACAATTAAATGGTATAATGAAGATGGCCAACAAGTAGGAACAGGTACTTACTATACCGCTGTAGCACCTGGCGTTTATAGTGTGATTGCAACAAACACGGTAACCGGATGTCCTTCAGAGGAGGTTTTTGTAACAGTGTCTAGTTCAGAACCTGCAATCGTTGCCTATACGGTTAATGAAGATTTTGGTGATACCCAATCGATTACTGTAGAAACACAAGGTACAGGTGATTATGAATACCAATTGGATAATGGTGAGTTTCAAGATAGTCCTGTATTCAATAATGTAATGAGCGGTTTTCACACGATTACTGTTCGTGATAAAAATGGATGTGGTTTAACGGTAACAAATGCTATTGTTATTAACTATCCTCATTTCTTCACGCCTAACGGTGATGGTATTAATGAAACCTGGAATATTAAAGATTTGAAAGACCAAGAAGTTTCATTCATCTACATTTATGACCGTTATGGTAAGTTATTGTCTCAAATTAAACCTTCAAGCAGTGGTTGGAATGGCACCTTCAACAATAGCAATATGCCAGCTGATGATTATTGGTTTATTGTAAACTATCAAAAAGATGGTGAAGCTAAAGAATTTAAAGCGCATTTCACACTAAAGAGATAAAGCCCTTTTTGCCCCAAGTATAAAGGTTTGCTTACTTTGAAATTTTATTTCAATAAAAAACCGAAGCCAATGCTTCGGTTTTTTTATGCTTATAATTCTTAAGGACTACCAACGGATAATTGCACTCCCCCAGGTAAAACCGCTGCCAAATGCTGCTAATACAACTAAATCGCCCGACTTAATTTTACCTTGTTCCCAGGCTTCTGTTAACGCAATCGGAATGGAGGCAGCCGTAGTATTGCCATAGCGCATGATATTGTTATAGACTTGATTATCGTTTAAACGAAATTTTTGCTGAATGAATTGGGCAATTCGCAAATTAGCTTGATGTGGAATCAACATATCGATATCGGTTACCGCTAAATCATTGGCTTGGAGCCCTTCGTTAATTACCTCGGTAAACCGTACAACAGCATTTTTAAAGACCAATTGACCATTCATATACGGGAAATACGATTCGTCATTAGGGTCGTTATCCTGGATAATATCCGTAACCCAACGCTTACCCATTCCCGGAGCAATTAATGCTAATTCTTCTGCATATTGCCCTTCTGAATGCAAGTGGGTGGAAAGAATCCCTTTCGTGTTATCCACTTCCCTACTAACTATAGCCGCTCCGGCACCATCACCAAATATTACCGAAACACCTCGACCACGGGTTGTCATATCCAATCCTTGCGAATGCAATTCAGAACCAATAATTAAAACATTTTGATACATTCCAGTCTTAATATACTGATCTGCAATGGATAAAGCATATATAAATCCTGAACACTGGTTTCGAATATCTAAAGCCCCAACCGTTTTCAACCCTAATTCACGTTGAACCAAGACACCTGGACCCGGAAAATAATAGTCGGGACTTAAGGTGGCAAAAATAATAAAGTCGATCGCTTCTTTGTCGATTTGCGCACGCTCAATCGCTACTCGTGCTGCTTTTACTCCCATTGAAGTAGTCGTGTCTTCACCGCGTATTACATGTCGACGTTCTTTAATCCCTGTTCGCTCTTGTATCCATTCATCATTAGTATCCATCAACTGAGCTAAATCAGCATTGGTTACTACATGATCAGGAACATAAAAACCAAGTCCGGTTATTTTAGAATGGTACATCATTGACTGTTTTATATTATTGAAACAAATGTAACGATTTAGCGAGAGTAGCGTAGTAAATTAACAAATAAATAGAACTACGAACGTGTTTGTCTAAAGTGGTATCAATGATGATAATTCCCCTAATAAATACGACTTAGTTGTAGTAATCATTTCACTATTTTAACCGATTGTCTTCCTGTATTCGTGTGAAGATTTAAATAATATACCCCATCTGTATAGGGAAAATCAAAAGAATACTCTTTTTTTCCGGCACCATTAATTTCATCAATCAACAGCGTAGTGATGCGCTTACCCTGCTGATCATACAACCCTAAATTGAGATGATCAACACCTAAAAAAGTAATTTCTATTTGCAATTTATTCGTTATAGGCATGGGAGCTATAGTCACTTGAAGGGGCTTACGAGGTTGTTCTGTAAATTGCGGAATAGCCATTGAAGGGGTCATTTTGTATATAGTTGTACCGCAAGCATAGGCTAGAGTCGGACTCATAATAAAAATACGATTTAAGTTACTACCCACTGTGGTATTAACCCACGTATCGCCGCCATCGGTGGTTTGATAAAATCCGGTAGCATGTCCCCCCATCCAGCCTGTATTTTCATCTACAAATCCAACCGCTTGAATTTCTGGTTCCGGGGCATTCTTCACCACCCAAGTTTGACCGCCGTCAATCGACTTAATAAGCGTTCCATTGTTGGGTGCAGCTGCTTCAACAGCTCCAAAGATTATATTGGGATTGCCTGTAAGTACCTGCAACTTCCATACATACTCACCCGAAATTGTTCCATTATAAAGAATCGACCACGTTTGCCCTCCATCTACAGTTTTTAAAACAACGGCTCCTGTAGCATTATTACCTGCCGCAAATCCTGTGTTTTCATCCAAAAACAAAACTTCAACTAAAGCATCTGCATAGGCACTCATATCGATATATTCCCAAGTCTGCCCGCTATCGGTGGATTTGATAATATACGCCGGAAAAAAGTAAGCACCACAACCATAAACGGTAGATGGCCCTACACAATCTAAACCACAAATAGCTTGGGGATTGGGATTTATTGTAACCAAATCCCACGAAGTTCCACCATTAGTAGTACGGTAAAACTTACCATTTAATGTCCCTAAAAAACCAATATTTTCATCTAAAAATTCGATATTTCTAAAATAATGATTGCTCCCTAATACTGTATTGTTGGTTTGCAAAGTCCAATTATCGCCTCCATCAATGGTTTTATATACTGCAGCATAATATCCATTGGCGGCCCATCCAACATTCGCATTGAGAAAAAAGACATCGTCAAATCGTTGACCGTTGGTATTTACGGCTACATTAGGCAAAGGAGCCCAAGTGTATTGCCCCATTAGTCGGAATCCTACCAATAGCGTGCAAATTAGCAACTTTTTCATGCGATTAGATTTTATTCAAAAATAAAAAATTAACGTATGATTAAAGGGGAGTTTAAAATAAAAATAAGTGATTTAAAATCCATTTAACGTGAACGTAAATTTGTTACTTTAGCTTTCTCAAGAATTGAAATATGAAATTACGTTGCTTTATTGTATTGCTTTGTTCAACCTGGAGTTGGGCCCAAGAAAATATTACTTACCAAAATCCGCCAGCTGAGATAATGAATTTGGCAGACTACCAACGGGCACCTGCTGTTAGTATGGATAGTCGTAAAGAATTTATGCTCCTCTCCTACCGCAGTACTTACAAATCTTTAGATGACTTAAATCAAGATGAAATGCGACTGGCTGGCCTGCGCATCAATCCAGTTACCAATAGTTCGAGTACTATTAGTTATAGTTCGAATTTAAAAATTCGAAAAGTAAACGATCCCAAAGAAATTCAAGTACGAGGATTACCCGAAAACCCGAAAATTGCTCATGTGAGTTGGTCACCCGATGAACGAAAAATTGCTTTTACACATACAACTTCAAACGGCGTTGAACTATGGATCATCGAGGTAGCTTCGGCATCGGCAAAAAAAATTACAGCAGCTAATCTAAATGCCACTATGGGATCGCCCTACCTATGGAAAAATGACAACGCAGCCCTTTTGGTTCAAATGCTTCCTACCAACCGACAAGCATTAATTGATCAAAAGAAAGATTTACCAACAGGCCCAACGGTTTCCAATAGTGATGGAAAAAAATCACAAAACCGCACGTATCAAGATTTATTAAAAAACAAAACCGATGAAGCCAACTTTGATACGATGGTGAGTTCAGAATTGTATTGGGTTGCGCTCGATGGTGCAAAAACCCTATTTAAACCCGCTGCCCTTTATGCCGGTATGAATTTTTCACCTGACGGGAACTATTTACTGCTTACGCAAATTGAAAAACCGTATTCATATATCGTTCCAATGAGTCGTTTTCCTCAAAAAACTTCAGTATACAAAACAGACGGCACATTCGTAAAAGTTGTCAATGAAGTTCCGTTAACAGAAATTATGCCTAAAGGATTTTCTTCTGTTCGCAAAGGTATTCGCAATATGTCTTGGCGACCTGATCAGCCGGCAACATTATTTTATGTTACGGCATTGGACGAAGGCGATGCAAGTAAAAAAGTAGATTACCGCGATGCACTTTATGTTTGGGAAGCCCCTTTTTCAGCCTTACCCCGGGAGTTTATGAAAACTAAACAGCGTTTTTCGGGTATTAATTGGGGGAATGAAACAGTTGCTTTTGTCAATGACGAATGGTACGACACGCGAAATCAAAAAACCTATCTTATCGATCCCTCGCAGTCCAATTTGAATCCAAAAATTATTTGGGACTTAAACTCTCAAGATATCTATGCCGATCCAGGAACTTTTGAAACCAAACGCAACAACTATAACCGCTATGTTTTGGCAATTGAAAATGACCAAGTTTTTTTATTAGGTAATGGGTATACCAAAGAAGGTCAATTTCCTTTTGTCGATG
>Ga0315905_10000680_pt1 | contig 37030 bp, 30 predicted proteins | sample LakEriMetagenome_5_FD_203522 | JGI IMG/M metagenome (GOLD analysis project Ga0315905, IMG submission 203522) | Freshwater fungal communities from buoy surface, Lake Erie, Ohio, United States - Buoy 4 MA121 | ecosystem: Environmental > Aquatic > Freshwater > Lake | place: USA: Lake Erie, Ohio... | reverse complement strand
GGTCCCTTACACGACTTGCCACCCGGTGTACGAGCAGCATGTGCGGAACATCCCGTACACGGTCGCCCGCCCGGAGTACTACACCACCAGCCATCAGGTTCCTTACACGACCTGCCACCCGGTGTATGAGCAGCATGTGCGGAACATCCCGTACACGGTCGCCCGCCCCGAGTACTACTACACCGAGCACCAGGTCCCCTACACGACCTGCCACCCGGTGTATGAGCAGCACGTGCGGAACGAGTACTACACCACCTGCAAGCCGGTTTACGAGACCTACCAGGTTCCCGTCACCCGGACCTACTGCGAGCCGGTGTACGAGCAGCACAAGGTGATGGTGCCCTACACGGTGCAGAAGCCGGTCCACTGGCAGACCACCGAGGAGGTGCGCACCACCGTGATGCGGCCCGTCTACGAGCAGCATGTGCGAAAGGTGCAGGAAATCCGCTACCACCAGGTCTCCGAGAAGAGGCAGATGGAAGTCCGCAGCACGGTGATGGAGCCCGTGCGGACCGTGCGCACCGAGAAGGTCTGCACCGGTTCCTGGCGGACCGAGCAGGAATTTGTCGAAGGCCCCGTGGTGACCCGCAAGGTGCGCACCCCCGGTCGCTGCGTGTTCGATCCCTGCTCATGCCGGACGGTCTACATCCCCGGCGAGTGCGTCTGCGAGCAGGTCCAGCTTCCCGGCCGGACCGTCTGCCGCAAGGTGTGGGAACCCCGCGAGGAGGAGCGGGAAGTCGTTGAGTGCCGCATGGTGCCCCGCGAGGTCAGCCGGGTGGTCGAATACACCACCTGCAAGCTGGTTCCCGAGTGCGTGGAGAAGGAGATCCCCTACACCGTCTGCAGGATGGTTCCCGAGGAGAAGGTGGAGCATGTGGTCCGCGACCACTGCCGCATGGAAACCGAGTGCCACCAGCGCGAGGTCTGCCACACCACCTGCAAGATGGTGCCCCGTCAGGAGACCCACATGGTCAACTGCACGAAGGTGCGCATGGAGACCGAGCAGCATTGCCGCCAGGTCCCCTACACCACCTGCCGGATGATCCAGCAGCAGCACTGCCGCACCGTCCGCCAGCAGCATTGCCGGATGCGCTACGAGCAGCATTGCCGCCAGGAGCACTACACCACCTGCAAGATGGTGCCCCGTCAGCAATTCCGCACGGTTACTCAGCAGCACTGCCGCATGCGCTACGAGCAGCACTGCCGCCAGGAGCACTACACCACCTGCAAGATGGTGACCCAGCAGCATTGCCGCACGGTGACCCAGCAGCATTGCCGGATGCGCTACGAGCAGCACTGCCGCCAGGAGCACTACACCACCTGCAAGATGGTGCAGCAGCAGCAGGTGCGCGTGGTGAGGCAGCAGCATTGCCGGATGCGCTACGAGCAGCATTGCCGCCAGGAGCACTACACCACCTGCAAGATGGTGCCCCGCCAGGAAACCCACATGGTCACCTGCCAGAAGACCGTGATGGTTCCCGAGCAACGGGTGGTGAGCGAGCCCTACACCGTCTGCAAGATGGTGTCGGAGGAGCAGTGCCATGTCGTGAAGAGGCCCGTCTGCCGGATGGTGTGCGAGGAGAAGGTGTGCCAGGTTCCCCACACCACCTGCAAGATGGTGGCCGAGGAATGCGTGCGCCAGGTTCCCGTGACCACCTGCCGCATGGAAGCCTGCCCAAGCACCCGCACCTGCTGCCGGGTGGAGAAGTACCTCGAGCCGGTTTGCTGCGAGCCAGTGGAATGCGAGATTCCCTGCGTTCCGGTGAGCCGTCATCACCTGGGCGATTGCCTGAGCATCTGGCGTCGTTGCAAGTGATTTGAACCCGCCGCAAGGCGGCCCCACGCCACCAAGGGTCCCGGGACTTTCCCGGGGCCCTTGGTGTGTTTTCGGGCTTCGGTTTCACGGGTGAAAGGGCGCTTGCTTTACAGGGCCCAGCCCCCGAGTTAGCGTGTAAAGAGCGCCCCGGGGCCATTTCTTGCGGGGCCTTAAGATTTCTCCGCGGAAGTTTTGCATGCGCGCCATCCGGATGCTCCATGCCGCCTTGTGCGGCCTGCTGGCCATTGGGTTCTGCCGGGCGGGTCAGCCCGGTGAGACGCTGGGCTGGGTTCCTCCCGAGGCAAACCTGACTGCCAGGGTAGATTTCAAATCATTGTGGCGCGGCCCATTGTTTGCCGATTACCGCCAGGCTGTTCTCCGTGGCGGCGCGGCCTACTCGCTCTTGCAACTCAGGATGAGCCCGCGTTTGGAGGATCTGGAGGAGGTGTCGGCCGGGGTCTGGATGGGGCCGGATGGCATGCCCGAATTCTTGGTGGCGCTATCCTCGGCCTCCCCCATCAACATGGAAAAGGCAGCCCGTTTGTTTCTGGGTAATTCGGCCGTCGAATACGACAAGAAAGCGGGTCTGTGGTGGGCCGGTGAAGCCGGGCCGGTGATGGCCCGGGTAGAGCCAAATACCCTGATTTTTGGTCTGGAAAAGCAGGTCAGGGAGGCCATTGGCCGCAAAAAAGTCCCGGTGACACCTGAAAGGATGCTGGCAGGCCAGATGGCCGTCCGGGTGAGCAAGAACTCCTTCACCGATGGTTTGGGGGCGGCGATTCCTGAGGAATTTGCCGCCTTGGGAAAGGCGTCCAGCACTTCAATCAGCCTGGATGCGGTCGGTAAGTCCTTGGTCGTTTCGGCGGAAATGCGATTTTCCTCGGAGGAAGAATCTGTCGCCGCGGTGAAAGCCCTGGAAAACGCCCGCAAAATGGGGCAGGGGGCGATCGAGCAGGGGCGCCAGCAGATTCGGTCTGAGTTGAAAAAGACGGACAAGTCCCTGGCGGAGCACGGGGCCCTTGTCTTTGGAATGGGCGGCCTGAACCTGTTGGAGAAGGACCTGGACAAAGTGCCGTTGGTACGGGAGGGGAAAACGGTCTCCACCAAACTCTCTATGGATGCCTCCCAGGTTGGCCTGATGGGCCCAATGATGGCATTGGGTTTTTACGGGTGGATGGCCGAGGCGCAGATGGGTTTGAAACCGCCCCCCGCACAGGGAAGGCCGATACCGGTTCCGGCGGAACCACGGGAAATGGAGCGTGAGCCCGAGGCGCCCAAGCCGGTCAACCCCCGCGAGGCGGCCGTTTCCGCCCGAAGCCAGAATAACCTGAAGCAGATCGCGATCGCGTTGCACAATCATGAGGCGGCGTATGGGTACCTGCCGCCTGCGGCAGTGGTCGACAAAGATGGAAAGCCGCTTTATTCATGGCGGGTCCTTCTGCTGCCATTCATGGAGCAGGATGCGTTGTTCAGGAAATGGAAACTGGACGAGCCTTGGGATAGCCCAAACAACAAGCTTTTGAGCGAAACGGTGGTCAAGGTGTTCGCCGACCCGGAAAAACCAACGAATAAAACCCATTACCGGGTTTTTGTGGGCGAGAAGGCCGGTTGGTTGAACAGTCCCAGAGGGTGGAGCCCGGACCAGCCCAATTGGAAAGGCTTGCTGAAATTTGCGGCTTTCACAGATGGCCTGTCAAATACCCTTGCGGTGATCGAGACCAAGGATGCGGTGAATTGGGCCGCGCCGGATGATTTGCCCTACGACGGAATCAAGCCGCTCCCCGCCTTGGGGGTGGGCGACAGGCAGTTTGCGAATACTGTTTTTTTTGATGGGGCCGCACGAAGAATTGCCATCAACACCTCCGAACTGGCCATGCGGGTCATGATCGAGCGCGCGGATGGTGGTGCCCCATTGGGAGTTCCTGATTCCCGGCCGAAACCGTGACAAGCAGTTCCCGTTAAGGCAAAATTTTCGGATGCAGGTGGGATAAAAATGCGCAATCAAATCCTGGTGATGTTGGCGGTTGTTTTCTGGAATGGCTTCGGTTCGGCCCAGGAGGCCTCCTTTCCCAAGGGGACGCTGGCCTGGTTTCAGGTGAAATTGCCTGAGCTGGCAGCTTCGCCATTGGTGGAGCCGTTTCGGTTGGCTTGGGAAGCCGCTGGCCGTGAGGCGGTAGACGGATTTTTGAAGCGCTTGCCGGTGCAACCTTCGGAGGTGAGGCACCTCTCGGGGCTTTTGTTTATGCCGGAAAGGGCGCAAGAACCAGAAGGGATGTTGCTGGCGGGTTTCGCCTCGGAGGTGAAGGCGGGCGAACTGTTGCGGAAGAGTGGCTTGGCCCAAGGTTTGAAGGAAACCGATGGAATTCTGGTGCTGCCTCAAGGAGGCATCGGCGTCATTCAGGTGGATCCGAAAACCATCGGCTTCGGTACCCCCGCCGCGCTGGCTTCCTTCAAAAGGTTGCCCAAGGAGGAGCGCCCGGTGTGGGAGCGAGTCCGAAAGTCTGCTGATTCTGAGACGGTTTCGGCCTGGATCGGCGCTGAATTGTCAGCCCTTCCAAGTCAAGTTGCCGAGGAAATCCGCAAATCAGTTGGGGTTGCCTTGGAAAGCCTGAAAGGATCCGAGGTGGCTGGTCTTGGTATCCGATTTTCGGGTGAAACTACCACAGCCAGGGGGATGGTTTTTTACCGCGATGAAAAACTTGCTGAAAGTAGTCTGGAAAGCTGGAAACTGGAAACCGATTTGGTGAGGGGCTTGGCACAGGCGGGATCCGCCTTGGCCGGGGTAGCTCCCTTGGCGGGGCTTTTTGGTGATACCCCTGGCCTGAAGGAAATGTTTGGTTCGCTGGGCAATCCATTAACGGCGGAGGCTAACGGCTCCCTGGGAGCAATCGTCTTTTCCTATTACGCGGGATCCTTGGCCGAACTTGCGGAAAAATTAGGCAAGGTGGAATTCAAGCGCCAGGGTCAGGTGGTTTTAGTTGAGGGGACTATTCCGCCGGAAAACTTGCGGGTGGGTGGAGCCCAGGCGGCCATTGCGGTTGGATTGCTCCTGCCGGCAGTGCAGAAGGTGCGTGAAGCTGCCAGCCGAACCCACTCCATGAACAATATGAAAATGCTGGGGCTGGCTCTCCACAATTACCACGATGCAAACGGTAGGTTTCCACCCGCCTTTGTGGTGGATAAGGCTGGGAAACCGCTCTATTCCTGGCGGGTGCTGATCCTGCCCTACATCGAGCAAGATGCCATTTACAAAAAATGGAAGATGGACGAGGCCTGGGACAGCCCCAACAACAAGCCCCTTTCTGATTTGGCCATCAAAGTCTTCAATGACCCCGCGCGGGAGGCGTCCAACAAAACCCCTTACCGGGTGTTTTTTGGCAACGGGGCGATGTTCGATGCCGGCAAGCCGGCCCCTATGGCAAGCGGAACCCGACTGCAGGATGTGACCGATGGCACCTCCAACACCTTCATGGTGGTGGATGCCCGGGAGGAGGTGCCTTGGGCCGCACCGCAAGAGTTGCCATTTGACCCCAAGAAACCATTGCCCCCGATGGGGGCCCCTGGAAGGCAATTGTTCTTGGCATTGATGGGTGACGGGAGCGTCCGGGCGATTGCCCTTGGGGTAGCCGAGGAAACCTTGAAAGCCTACATCACCCGCAATGGTGGCGAGGTGATCCAGCCGGACCAGCCCTGATCCCAAAGTGGGAATTTCGTGGGCAATTGCGGGAGCGCCACTTGTCGGTGGCGCTCCTTTTTTTGCAAAACGCCTGATGGCTGGCGCGAATACATTGGTGTTGGCCCAAATTGAAGATGGCGAGAAGGTCTGGTGTTGAATGAATACCCGCAAACTGAACCAGGCCGGAGTGCCACCCTGGGCGATGGGTATCGCCATGCAGGCGATTCAAGACCTGGCCCGCCACAATGGCTCAATCGCCAAGGAAGACCGCATCGACATCCGTGAGCTGATAACAGCGTGTGTGGCGGATCCCGCCACCTTTGATTCCGACCCGTTTGTGGGAAAACTTGCCAAGGCGCTGCAGGAAGAAAAGCGCGAACCCACCACCCGACAGCCTGTCAGTTACCGTACCTGGGGGCCCGACGGCATTGAGGAGGCCTGCCACGAACAGATGCGACAGGCCTGCAAGCTGCCCGGGGCGGTGGGGGCTGCCCTCATGGCGGATGCCCATGTGGGCTACGGCTTGCCGATCGGTGGTGTTTTGGCCCTGGAAAACGCCGTTTGTCCTTATGCCGTTGGGGTGGATATCGCCTGCCGAATGAAGCTGACTATTTACGATGTGGCGCCGGAGGATTTCACCCGCCAGGCTGACTTGTTCCGACGGGCGTTGCAGGGCGGCACCGTGTTCGGCGTGGGCAAGGAGCGCAAGCAGCGGGTGGATCATGCGGTGATGGACCAGGATTGGGCGGTCAGCCGGATCACCCGTGAGAAGAAGGATGTGGCCTGGGCGCAGTTGGGCACCTCGGGCAGCGGCAACCATTTCGTGGAGTGGGGTGTGCTCACCCTGGAACAGCCGGACCTTGGCCTGGAGGCCCGGCAGTACATTGCCCTGTTGAGCCATTCGGGCAGCCGGGGCACAGGAGCGGTGGTTTGTTCCACCTACAGCGACATGGCCCGGGCCCAGCTTCCAAAGAAATTCGGCGATGTCGGTCGCCTGGCCTGGCTGGGGATGGATTCTGAAGCCGGGCAGGAATACTTCGCGGCGATGAACCTGATGGGCGACTACGCCGCGGCGAACCATGATGTGATCCACAAGCTGGTGGCCCGCATCGTGGGTGAAAAACCGATTGCGGGTGTGGAAAACCACCACAACTTTTGCTGGCTGGAGGAGCACCAGGGCAAAAAAGTCTATGTCCACCGCAAGGGGGCCACACCAGCCGGAAAAGGGGTGCTGGGGGTGATTCCCGGTTCGATGGGATCACCGGCCTTCGTGGTGCGTGGGCTGGGTAATTCGGAAAGCCTGGACAGTGCCTCCCACGGCGCCGGCCGCTTGATGAGCCGCACCGAGGCGAAACGCCATTTCAACCTGAACAAGGTGCGCCGGGAACTGGCCCACATCGGCATCGAGGTGATAGCCGCCGGGTGTGACGAGGTGCCCGGGGTGTACAAGAATATCCACCAGGTGATGGCCAGCCAGCGGGACCTGGTGGAGCCGGTCGCCCGTTTCGATCCGAAAATGGTGCTGATGTGCGGGGACGGAAGCCGGGCGGAGGATTGATCCATCCCGCCTCTGGCATTTCAAGGTCCAAGCGGGGCTTTGGTCCATAAAATACGGGTATGGCCAGCCTTTTAAATCGTGAAGAATGGGTCGAACAGGCGTACTTTTTCCGCACCCTGCGGGAAAGGTTGGCCCAGAATCTGCCCGCCCAGGAGATCCTCCAGCGCATCGACATGGAACTGCTGGCATCCACCCGGATGCCCATGGCGGCCCAGTTCCTTGCCGCCGAGATGAAACACACCGGAAACCTGGCCTCCGGATTTTTGAGGCTTTCCCATTACTTCACGCCATTTCAGGGTTTCGTGGTTTCCAACGCCGAGGCGGAAAATCTTCGGTTCGCCACCGAGACGGCACTGACCATTTTGGAAAAGGAGGCACTCTACAAGGCGGGCGGGGCCAGCGCCTCCGGCCTGTTCGTGTTTCAGTTCGAATGCATCTCGCGCCACCGGCTTGGCTACGACGGTGGGTTGCCCGCCATGGCGGGCGACCCGCTGTACGATGATTTGTGGAGGCAGTTTCTCCAAGACCTGCGGCACCAGGTCGGCCTCATCGACTTCGCTGATTTGCTATACCTGCGTTCCGAGGCCTACCTCATCGATCAGCGTCGGGCTGATCCGGAATATCACCCTTCCCTGCCGGCCTTGCTCTCGGAAAAGGAGGGGAGGATCGCCGGTGCCAACCGGGGCCGGGATCCGTTGTACCTTTTTGCGGCGTTGCAGCGGCAATTGGGTTATCCGGAAGTGCCCCGTGCCAAGCAGGAAGATACCCTCAGCAACGCAATCGTTACCCTAAAGGCCCGCCAAAAGGACCTGGAGGCGCGGATCAAGCTTCTGGAAACCGAGGTGCGTGGCACCCTGGACCTGAAAACCCTGAAGGAATTGGGGCGTCCGGAAATGCTGAAGCCCCCCGAGGATATTCCCTGACGGGGGGCATTGGGCTATTTTCTGCGAAGATCAGGCGCCGGGACGGCGGGCGCGGAAGGCCTGCAGGATCTCGTGCAGGTCGGCGGTGATCACCACCTCGTCATCCATGAAGTCCTGAAGCCACGCGTAATTGCCACGGCTGGCCAGGGCAACCAGGGGCAACAGGTCGCCCAGTTGCACTTTCACCGTGGCCTCGGGCAGCACCTCATCCGGCAACTCCGGTGGGGTGGTGTATAGGCGCAGCAGGTGATTGTTCATGGCATTCAACCTTTCCAGTGGGCGGGAACTAGCCCCACAGGCGGGCAAGGCCACCTCCCAGGTGGGAAGCCAGACATTCTTTGGGAATGGTGGCTTGGGGAGGGGGACCCTGTAAAACATCGGCAGGAGCGGTGGCCGACCTTTGGTGATTTTGCGGCGGAATGCGATATTTTTTCGCTAGCGGCCTGAATCATTGGATTTAAGGCGCCTTTTTTGCCGGGCCAAAGGCTTTGGTTGGCCCTCATTCTGGGTTGCCGGGGGTGGGAATGGCGCGAGTTGTCACCATCGTGGGGGACGGGGCCTGGGGAACTGCCATGGCCTGGGTGCTTGCTCAAAGGTCGGGGCGCCAGGTTCGAATCCTCGGCACAAGGCCCGAGACCACCCTGCAGTTTCAGAAAACGCGTGAAAATGTCCGCCTGCTGCCCGGAATCAAGGTTCCCGATTCGGTCAGCATACTGGTGGACCCCGTCGAGGCCTTTGCCGGCACGGAAGCTGTTTTTGTGGCGATACCCACCCAGTACACGCGTTCGGCTTTAAGGCAGTTTGGGTCTCATTTTCCAAAGGGTGTGGCGGTCATCAGCTTGGTGAAGGGAATTGAAATCGGCACTTTCCTTCGGCCCAGCCAAATCATCCAGGAGGAATGGGGTGCGAGTGTCCCGGTCGCGGTATTGAGTGGCCCAAGCCATGCGGAGGAGGTGGCTAGGGGCCTTCCAGCGGGGGTGGTGGTGGCCTCAGATCAACCCGGTTTGGCGGTTTGGGTTCAACAACTGGTAGGTACCGATCGTTTTCGGGTCTACACCAACGATGATCCGGTGGGAGTGGAGTTGGGGGGAGCCCTGAAAAATGTCCTGGGTATCGCCGCCGGCATGGCAGACGGTTTGCGGTTGGGAGACAACGCGAAATCAGCACTGATCACCCGGGGTCTGGCTGAAATGAGCCGGTGTGGTGTGGCGCTTGGAGCCAAGGCCATCACCTTTGCGGGGCTCGCCGGCATGGGAGACTTGCTCACCACTTGCTTTAGCCCCCATGGCCGTAATCGACAGGTGGGCGAATGGTTGGCCCAAGGGGAAACCCTGGATACCATCCGGGCCAAAACCCCCAAGGTGGCTGAGGGGGTGACCACGGCCCAAGCATTGATCCCCTGCCTCGACGCCATCGGCGTGGAGATGCCCATCGCCAAGGGTGTGTATTCCGTCTTGTTTGAGGGTATGGCACCCCGCGAGGCTGCCATGGGCCTCCTGCTTCGCCAGCAACGACCGGAGGATTGCTGATGCCATTTCCCGGGGGCACAACCCTCGCCCTGAAGGAATGGAGCGCCGTTATCCAGGCACTTCTGGAAGGGCGGCCGACCTTGCTGCTGCGCAAGGGGGGGATAGCGGAAAAGGGTTTTGAAGTTCCAAGGGATCCATTCTGGCTTTATCCAACCTGGAGTCACCAGCAGGAGCAAGGGCTGCGGGAGGAGGCCAAGCCGTTTCTCCATCCCAATCCGGGGCCCGGCGTTGTCCGACTGCATGGTTGGGCCCGCGTGGTTGGGCAATGGCGGGTGGGGGAACAATCGCTTTTACAGAAACTGGAGCCGTGGCACCTTCTGAAACCGGAAACCGTTCAAAAACGTTTTCAATACAGGTATCCGGGCCTGACGGTTTTGGCCCTTGAAGCCTTTCGTTTGCCGGTTGCGAAAGAAATGGGGGTCAACCTGGCATGGGAGGGGTGTCACAGTTGGCTTCACCTGGATACCGCCCTCGAGCTTTCAGCCGGAAAATCTTGCCTGGATTTCGCAGAATGCGATGGCATGATGCGAGGGGTGGAGGGTATTCTTGGCAAATCCGTGGCCTGACCTCAGGGAAGAGGCCCTTGCCCGGTGATTCCAAGGATGGAGTCCGTAGATGTCGCCTTCACCCTTGTTTTCCCTGGTCCTGGCCCTTTTATGCGGTCAGGAACCTGTGGTTGGGGAAGCCAGGGGTGGCAAGGGCAACAAATCCTCCCTGCAAACCCCTCCCAATAATCCAGCGGATTGGCTTCGGGTCCTCAACACCGGCAGCACCCATTCCAGCCTGGGTCAATACCTTGGCGGCAAACGCTTTGGTTATGAAATCGAGACCGAAGGGCCGATCCTTTGGAACGGCAAGCTGGCTTGGCGCATCGTCGAGGAAACCGCCCGCGAGGAATTGGCGGACGGCAAGCCGGTTCATGAGGTCTCGCAGACCACCAGCATCCACGCCCTTGAGGGCGAAGGTCCGCTGATTTATTTCCATCAAATCGCGGAAGAAAACGGCAAACGAACTGAGCGAATCGCGATGCCCACGGGAAAAGGCGACGGCTTGAAGCTTGTCGTCAACCGCGACGGTCGTCAGGAAACCCGTGAGGTGGAGCGGCCCAAGGCCAGCCTTTCCCACACGGTTCGGATGAACGCCTGGCTTTCCTCCAGCCCTGAACCGGGCACGCGCATGACTTCCTGGGAAACCGAATGGGATGACGAGAACCCCAACCGCCCGACCGTCTACACCTTCATCGGCAAGGAGTCAGTGGAGGGGGAGCGGGTCAATCGGGTGCGCTGCGAGATGGATGGTGCGCGAATGGATTGCCTTGTGACCGACCAGGGAAAAACCCTTTCGGTCCGGGTCGGCCCCCTCCAATTGAAGCAGGAACCCGAGAGCATCGCCCGGAAACTGCAAGCCGGCGGGGTGGACCTGGCGGAGGCCCTTTCCATTCCACTGGACGGGTTGAAGGATCCCAAGTTGGCTCCCAGGGTCACCAAGGCCGTTTGGTTGATGCGGGGGCTGGAGGATACCGGATTCAGCTTTCCGGAGGACAAGCGCCAGAAACTGGTCGCTCCAACCAACGAGCCCAAGGGGGCGGTTCATTTGATCACCCAGGGTTCCCCGTTGCCGGGCAAGGCGGAACCCTTGGGTGAGGCTGAAAAAAAAGCGATGCTGGCCTCCACCCCAACCCTGCAATCCGACGATCCAAGGCTGAAAGCGTGGGCCCAAAAGCAGGTGGGGATGGCCCAGTCAGTGCGGGACAGGGCCGCGTTGTTGGTGGGTGCTGTCAACCGTCACCTTGGCAAAACCATGGCCGCCAATGCCGAGGATGCCCTCAGCGTTTTGGATCAGGCCCGCGGAGATTGCACCGAACACACGCTTTTGTTTGTCGCGGCTGCCAGGTCTTGTGGAATCCCGGCCCGGGAAGTGACGGGCTTGGTTCCGGGCGAGATGGTGGGCAAATCGGGAACCCGCTTGGCTATGGTTTGGCACGCCTGGGCCGAATACCACGATGGCACCGGATGGCAAGCCGTGGATCCCACCTGGAATCAGGCCAGCGGGGTGGACGCCACTCATGTCAAGCTGGCGACGGGCCCCACGGATTGGAGTTGGATGAACCTGCTGGGGGTGTTGCGGGTCAATCTGGAGCGCGCGGAATTCAGCCGTTAAGCCCTTGCCAACCAACGAATTCGGCCAAACCGGTGTTGAACTCGGGCGGGAAGGGTCGCCTGACGGCCTAAACGCCCGAAAAATCGGTCCCCAGACCCTCTGTGGCAGGCAAACCCTGCTTGCGGACAGGGTTAAATCCGGGGATGATTGGAATAAGTCTGAAATTGGATTTTTAGTCGGAATACGAAGCCAGAGCAGGAGATGGGGAAATTCCCCTCGGGCCGCTGGCGAAGGTGATTGGATCCGATCCGCTTCAAGGGGGGTGCCTAGGCGATGCGTGGCAACACCAATCCAAACAATGGTAATCACACCCGGGTCAATGCATTTCGCCGTTGGGTGGCCACATGCCTGGGAACTGCCGCCGCCGTGTTGGTTCCATTGGCACCGGCGCGTGGCGAATACATCTTCGTCGTGATCGATTTGAACAAATCCTACTCGACCCTGATGGCTGGCCAGCAGGGTGGCGGTATGGGTATGCCGGGCGGAAGTGATGGCATCGGCAGTGGTGAATCGATTGGCGGCATGGGTATGCCGGGCGGCCGTGGTGGCATGGGAATGCCCGGAGGCGGCGGTATGGCTGGGCCCGGGGGCCGAGGTGGCATGGGTGGTCCTAGCATGGGCGGCCCTGCCATGGGCGGGGCGGGCATGGGCGGGCCTGGTGCGGGTGGCATGGGCGGCCCGGGTGGCCGTGGAGGCATGGGTGGTCCTGCCATGGGGTTGATGGGTGGTGGCATGGGCATGCCCGGCATGGGCGGAGCCGGCATGTCTGGCGAGGGTGGTATTGGCGGCATGGGCATGGTTCAGGAAGTGACTGTTCCGGATCTGCTATTCGCCGTGGTGGAAATCAATGATCCAAAAAGAGACAACAAGTTGCTCAATGTTCCGCTCCAAGGAATGAATGTGCGGAGGTTGACCACCAACAGGGGTGAGGCGGTTGTCATCCAGTCGCCCAATAACCCGGTCGCTTTCGAGCGACTGGTGGATGATTCACTCAAGTCGATGCCCTCTGTCGCGCAGCGGTTGATCAACTTCAAGTCGACCCTCACCAATCGGCCGCGGGTGGAACAGGTACTGGAAGGTGGGCGTTGGGCCGTCGAGCACGGCCTTTACGAGGACTTCCTCAAACAGATAGGGGACAGCGATCCCAAGGTGGTGGCGTTGCCCCAGGCCCAAGCCTGGAAAAAGGTGGAGGGTTATCTGAAGGCTTCTCCTCCCTCTTCGCCCCAGACAGAAGAGATAAAGGCGCGATTTCCTTCTGCGCGTCAACGCGTCGATGGCGAATTTTGCACCATCCTTACCGAGGTGGACCCACAAAGCCTTGCCCCGGTTCAGGATGCGGCCGCCATGGTGGACAAGCAGGTTCGCTTGCTCTACGCCTGGTTTGCCCTCCAGGGGCAGGCCCTGCCGGCGTTGCAGCACAAATTGGTGTTGGTGGTTCTCGACAAGACTGAAATGCCCAAGCTGGAAAACCGTTTCGACGATGTCCACGGTTACACCTCGCCGCAGATGGGGGGGTATTCCGTCATGTCCTTGCGGGATGTCGATCCGAAGCTGCGCCAATTGTCCTCCCGTCTGGACCAGTATGCCCGGACCGGTTGGGATTTGAGGGGGCTCCGGAAGCTGGCGGATAAGTCGTATCCGAGCTTTTTGGAAAACGGCCAGGTGAATTCCGGGAAGCTGGGCGAGGTTGCCTATGTTTCTTCCATGAATCTCCTACGGGAAGCGCTACAACAGGAGGAGCGTCGGGCTGCCGCCGGTTTCATCGTCACCACCCAGGCCCTGCCCAGGTTGCTCGGCTTGGCTACTTCTGTCCGTCCGCCCGCCTGGGTGGAGTACGGGCTGGGTTCCGAGTTTTCCACCTCGCCCGGCACACCCTGGATGGTGCTGGGTGGGGTCAATACCCTGCACCTGCCGGTTTTCAAGGAACTGGTCAAAACCAAGAAGCTGGACAACCCGGAGGTGACTCTCCGCTCCGTGGTCACGGACGCTTATTTCCGCCGGGCCGCCGAGTTCCATCACGACAAGAACCTGCACAGCAAGGCCCGAGCGACCGCCTGGGGGGTGACCCATTTCCTCCTGCACAGATATTCCGCGGATTTCGCCAGGTACATGGGTGAATTGAACAAGATGCCAAGGGATATCGAATTGACCGAGGAGCAACTCTGGGGCTGTTTCCAACGTGCTTTCCTGCTGAACAAGGGCAAGACGGAGGCTCTCGCCCTGAAAGACCTGGCCGCGGAATGCGATGTTTATCTGCGCCAGGCCAAGGTGGAGGGGGAACGCATCTTCACGATGCTTCGACTTAGCCAGGAAGAACTTGGCCTTGAGAAGAATGCCTCCAAGGATGCGAGGGCCAATGCCATGCGCGAGGCGAATGGCACCCTTTTCAGCAGCAGCGCCATGATTCAGGAAGCCCAAAAGGCAGCCGCTGGCATCGGTTCAGGGGCTGGTGGCGGACCGGGTGGTGGTATGCCCGGAATGGGCGGAATGCCCGGGATGGGTGGTGGCATGCCCGGAATGGGCGGAATGCCCGGCGCTCCAGGAGGCCTAGGTGGCGGCGCTCCCGGATTGGGAGGCAGTGGTGGTGGCGGGGACCGCTAACCCCGTCCCTCCCTCATGTCCAACCAATTCCTGGCCAGGCGCCGAGTTGAATTCTCCGATACCGACATGGCCGGTATCGCCCATTTCTCACGCTTTTTCCTTTGGATGGAACAGGCCGAACATGAGTTTCTTGAGAGCCGCGGCCTTCGCGTGGTTTTTGAGGACCAGGGCCACAAGCATGGGTTCCCCAGGGTCAGCGCCACTTGCGACTACCAAAAACCCGTCCGCTACCGGGACTGGTTGATCATCGCGGTCTTCCTTGAAAAAACCGGAAGATCTTCCCTGCAGTACCGTTTTGATTTCACGGTGGAGGGAGACCCCGCTCCGGTGGCTACCGGTCGCCTTTCCACCTGCCTGTGCCAATTGACGGATGGGATGATGCGTTCGGTGCCCCTGCCCGATTGGATGCGCGCGCGCCTCGAATCCCCGGCCGGAAAGGCGGATTGACCCATGAGCCAGGCCGGTTACCTGTTCCGCCTGAATGCGGAACTGGGCAAGCGGTTGGGTCGGTTGAAAAACCGCCAGGGCTCGGGGAACACTCCTGACCTCGGAAGTCACGCCGAATACCTGGCGAACCGCCAATTGCCCGAAGGTGGCTTCCCTGATCGCGAGGGGGAGCCTGACCTGTACTACACCGCCTTTGGCTTGCGGGGCATGGCGCTACTGGGAATCCTGGATCCGCGCCGGGCCACACGGGCCGGTGAATGGCTGGCGGCCCATCTGGCCTCGCAGGCCACCGTGGTGGATCTACACGCGTTGGTCGAATCCTGCCTGCTGGTCAGCCTGGCCGGGGCGCCTGACCCCCTGTCATCCGCCTCCCCGGACTGGCAGGAGAGGCTGTCGGATCTTTTGCAGACATTCCGCACTTCAGATGGTGGATATGGCAAGGTGCCTTGGGCGACATCCGGCAGCACCTACCACAGTTTTTTGGTGGCCTTGACCCATCCCCTGATGGGGCGTCAGGTTCCCGATGCGCAGGGGTTGTTGTCGTTTCTCGCGGGCCGCGAACGGCCTGACGGGGGCTGGGTGGAAGCGCCCGCCATGAGGAAAAGCGGAGCCAATCCCACCGCCGCGGCCCTTGGATTGCGCCAGATGCTGGATTCACCGCTCGGCCATGCGAGGTTGGAGCAAACCGCTGTTTTCCTCGACAGCCTGGCCGGCACAGATGGCGGGTACCGGGCCAACAGTTCCATACCGCTTTCCGATACCCTCTCCAGTTTCACAGTGGCCTGGAGCCTGGACCAGCACGGGCTTGCCGGGCGCATACGCGCTTCCGCCTTGGCCAGGTACCTCGAGATGGTCGCACTTCCCGGCGGTGGATTCCGGGCCGGGGTTTGGGACTCAGGCGACGATGTGGAATACACATTCTATGGTTTGGGCCTGTCGGCCCTGGTTCACGGAGCCGAAGGCCCATGAGCACCGAAGGCCTCGTGGCGCGCGATGTTTTCCGGACATTTCCCGGTCCCGATGGCGGATTGCCGGTCCTGCGGGGAGCGGCCATCGACATGCTTCCCGGCGAGGCCGCCGCGATCATCGGTCCCTCGGGTTCAGGGAAAAGCACTTTCCTGCATCTTTTGGGCGCCCTGGACAAACCGGATTCCGGAACCATCCGTTTGGATGGGGTGAATCCGCTGGGTCTGGACGCCAATGGTTTGGCAGATTACCGGAACCGGCAAGTGGGTTTTGTGTTCCAGGATCACCACCTGTTGCCCCAGCTCACGGTCCTCGAAAATGTGCTGGCCCCGGCTTGGGCCAACGGGGGAAGGGCGACTCCCGAGGTGGCTGCCCGCGCCAGGTTGCTATTGGATCGGGTGGGCCTCACGGGCCGGCTGGATCATTTTCCCGCCCAGCTTTCCGGAGGGGAACGCCAGCGGGCCGCCGTTGCGCGCTCACTGGTTCTGGCGCCCCGTCTATTGCTGGCGGATGAACCAACCGGCAACCTCGACTCCCGCACCGCCTCGGAGGTGGGCGCCCTCTTGTTGGATTTGGGCACCGAAAAACCGTGCCGATTGCTGGTGGTCACCCACAGCTTGGAACTAGCCTCGCGCTTTCCCCGGGTTTATCGCATGGCCGAGGGCAAGCTGGTTCCGGCCGGGGATGGGGTTTCATCATGAATCCTGTCAAGGGCCAGGCGAACCAGGGAGGCGGGGGATTGTTCCGGATAGCCCTCCGGGGATTGCGTTACCACTCGGGTGCCCATGCCGCCACGGCATTGGGCATTGCGGTTGCCGCCATGGTTTTGGCAGGCGCCCTTTTGGTGGGAGACGCTTTGCGGGCCGGCCTTAAGGAACGGGCCTTGGGCCGGCTTGGATGGGTAGACGCGGCGCTGTCCACTGTGAGGCCTTTCGGTCAGGATTTGGCCAATGCCCTGTTGCCGGATGCCAGGGCTACCCCAGCCTTGGCCCTTGCGGCGAATCTGCAATGGGCTGACGGCAACGGCCCTGGTCAGTCAGTGGGCCATGTGACAGTCATGGGGGTGCAGGACGGTTTTTTTGGCGGGGAAGTACCCACCGGTTGGCCGGAAGAGGGGATCTGGCTTGGATCCGATTTGGAAGATCAGGCGGCGAGTCTGAAACCAGGTGACAAGGTAACTCTGCGGGTGGCCAAACCCGGGGGAGGCCCGCCCCGTGAATCGCTGTTGGGGCAGCAGGCGGCGGAGCAGGCTGTTCTGGAATGGGATCTGCCGGTGCGGGGTCGGATTGGCGGATCCATGGACCGTTTTTCCCCCAGAAGTTCATTGGCTCCCTCACGCTTGGTGGTGGTTCCGCTTGAGCGTCTGCAAAGCCGGCTCAATCTCCCGGGCAAGGCCAATACCTTGCTGGCCCGGGGAAATGCAGTGGATCTGAACCGGCAGCTCACCCCCTTTTTGCGTCCGGAAGATTTTGGGTTGGCCATGCGCGGGCCAAGCGAACGGGCCCGGGATCAGGTTGCGCAAGCCAAGGCCACCCGCAATCCGCTTCCCCGCGCGCTGCCTCGCTCGATTGCAAGCCAGGCGCTGGCCGGCGGGGAAGGGGACGACGAGAAAAAACTGGCGGCTTGGTACGGGGCCAATCGGCCCTACCTCCTGGTGGAAAGCAGCGGACTCTACCTGAGCCAGCAGGAGGAGGGCGCGGTGCACCATGCCGCCGTAGGCATGGGGTTGGAAACGGCTCGCGTGCTCGTCCATCTGGCAAACCGCGTGGAATCTGCCAACCGAAAGGTTCCCTATTCGGTGGTGGCGGCGGTGGATGGACCAAACACCTTGTTGCCGGAGATGCCCGCTTTGGGTGCCTACGGAATCGCCCTTGTTGGCTACAAGGGGGCTCCCTGGGAAGGGCTAAAGGTTTCCGATCCGGTGCGACTGAACTATTTCCCTGTGGAGGACACCACCCCGCCAAGGGAGGCTCCGCCGGTAACCTTCCGTTTCGCCGGTATGGTCCGCCAGGAAGGCTTGGCAAATGACGCGGACCTTTCGCCCGCTTTTCCGGGAATCACGGACAAGCTCGACATGGCCAGTTGGCAGGCGCCTTTTCCCATCGACCTGAAGGCGATTTCACAAACGGACGAAACCTACTGGCGTGACCATCGCGGGGCTCCAAAGGCATATATCTCACTTGAAAAGGGCAAGGAATTGTGGGGTGGCCGTTTCGGTGTGCTCACCTCCATCCGGTTGCGCGATCCCAAGGGGCGTCCGGTGGACCAATGGTTGGGAGAATTCCGCAGGTCTGTCCGCACTCTGCTGAACCCGGAAACCGCCGGCCTGATTTTCCGACCGACAAGGGAACAGGCTATTTTGGCCAGCGCCGGCAGCAGCGATTTTGGCGGACTTTTTTTGGGTTTTTCATCCTTTTTGCTGGTGTCCGGACTGTTACTGGCATGGCTGCTGATGGGTTTGGGCTTGGAGCGCAGGCGTAGGGAATTTGGTGTCTTGGCCGCCACCGGATGGCGGCCTGGCATCATCCGGCGTTTGTTGTTGTGGGAACTGGGGCTGGTTGGCCTGGCCGGAGCGATCGTGGGAGCCTTGGCGGGTGCTTGGCTTGCCCCGCGAATGATATCCATCCTGCTGGCGGCGTGGCCGGATCCGGAACTGGCGCGCACCCTGCGGCCCGTTGTCAATCCTTTCAGTTTGCTGGTGGGCGCAGTCACGGCATGGCTGGCTGGATTGGCAGCGGCCTGGTTTTCGGCCCGAAAACTCGCCCGCGAAACTCCCCTGTCGCTTTTGCAGGGGGATGGCGCAACCGAAAGCGGCGCCGGCTGGGGCGGTGGAATCACCATTCCATGGGTGTCTGTCGGTTTGCTGGTGGTGAGTGTGACCTTGCTTTCCGTTTCACCATGGCTTCCGCCCGGTGAACCCCAGGCCGGAGGTTTTTTCACGGCCGGTCTGGCCATCCTGTCCGGTGGGTTGGGGGTGGCGCGGAACATCCTGATTCGGGCCAGAAAATGGCCGGTGCAAACCCCGGATGGCGGTTCCCTTGCCCGCATGGCGGTGCGGAATGCTTCCCGCAATACCGGTCGCAGCATGCTCACATTGGGCCTGCTCGCCTTTGCATCCTTCCTGCTCGTGGCGGTGGAGGTTTTCCGCCGCCAGCCTCCCGGGGCTGATAAGGATGAAGCCAACCCAAAAAGCCCGCTGGGCGGTTGCTCGTTGTGGGTGGAGCTGGATTTGCCACTCTTTGAAAAGCCGGATGAGCCGGCGGGGCGCCAAGGCTGGCTCGATGCCATCGAAAGGCGTTTCGGAACCGATCCAGCCCGCGCACGGGCAGAAAGGACCAAAGCCGAGGCCCTTCTGGCGAAGTGTGCCTTTTTCCCTTTCAGGTTGTCCGGTGAGGATGATGCGGGCTGCCTGAACCTGTACCGCCCCGGCCATCCCCGTGTTTTGGGGGCGCCGGAGAAGTTGGTGCGCGAGGGAGGCTTTCAATTCGCCACTAGTCTAGCCCCGAAAAATCCGTGGTCTCTCCTCGAGGATGAGGCGCTTCCTGTTCCGGCTGTGGTGGGGGAAGCTTCCGCCGTGCAATGGATTCTGAAGGGATCCCTTGGGAGTGAAGTAGCCTTGGGGGAAGGGCGCAAGGCATTGATTTCAGGCTTGATGCATGACAGTCCCTTCCAATCCGAATTGGTGATGGGGGATGCTGCCTTCCGAAAGTTGTTTCCCGATCAAGATGGCTGGCGCATCTTGCTGGTGCGCTGCCCCGAGAATCAAAAGTGGGCGGTGGCCGAAACCCTGCGGGTGGCATTGGCCGGTCAAGGTGCCGAGGTGGTGGAAACACGGCTGAGAGTCGCCCGTGCCCTGGGTGTAGAAAATACCTACCTGACAGTATTCCAGGCCCTCGGCGGCTTGGGATTGATATTGGGCACCGTGGGATTGGGCGTGGTGTTGCTGCGCGGGGTTTGGGAACGGCGCAAGGAATTGGCCCTGCTCGGAGCTATCGGATACAGGCCCGGGGATGTGGGCCGCCTACTACTGATTGAAACCCTGGTGCTGTTGCTGGGTGGGCTGGGATTGGGTGTGACCAGCGCCCTGGTTGCCGTGGCTCCATATGCCACCAACCTGGCCGGGAATTGGTTGGGTTTGCTTATGCAGGTCCTGGCTTGCCTGGTAACCGGATTGGTGGCTGGGGCATTCGCTTGCAGGGCCGCCATGAAGGTGCCGCTGTTGGCCGGGTTGCGCTCCGAGTAGAACAAGTGTTGGAAGAGATTGGGTCTCAAGCGAGTCGAGGCGAAGATGGCTGATCAGACGGGTAGCTCACGGAATTACACATGGCTGGGTATCGTTGCCCTGGCCGGATTGGCCTGGGGCACATATGTACCTGTCATTTTTTATGGTGGCAAGGAACTGGGTGGCACAGAAGGGGCCCGCCTCACCTCGATCCTGTGCGTGGGTCTGGCGTATTTTGTTTTGGCAGTGCTCATCCCCTTGGGGCTTTTCCTCAGTAAACGGCACGCGTGGCCTCCGCTGAAAACCACCGGGTTGGTTTTCAGCGGTCTGGCGGGTGTGATGGGCGCCGTGGGCGCCATCTGCGTGATCTTTGCCTCCAAGGCTGCGGTCAATGCGGCAAAATCCGCTGGTTTGCAACCGGACAGTTACCGCATGCTGATCGCCCCCCTGATTTTCGGCCTGGCCCCGGTGATCAACACATTGGTCAGCTTTGTCTGGCATCCCAAACCTGGCAACCCATGGCATTTCGGTCTGGAAAAACTACCCGGGGCCAAATTGGTCGCGGGAATCGCCCTGGTGGGTTTGGGATCAGCGTTGGTCCTTTATTCCAAGGAAACGGAAGAGAAAAGGGAACGCGCAGAAATGGCCGCCATGGCCAAGGTGGAGGCAAAGGGCGAAAGTGCCCCGACGCCTCCGAGGGACGAGGTTCAATACCCAGCATGGGAATGGCTGGTCTTCACCGCGTGCGCGGGGCTCGCCTGGGGAACCTATGTGCCCATCATTTTCTACGGCGGCCAGGAACTGACCAGCAAACCCGGGGAATTGGGCGGTCGGTTGATGTCAATCCTGTGTGTGGGGCTTGCCTACTTTTTGCTGGCTGTTTTGGTTCCCGTCACCCTGATGGGTGGTGGTATGTTCAAATGGCCTGAAATCAACGGGTCATCCGGTTTGCTGTTCTCCAGCCTTGCGGGGGTTGCCGGCGCCGTAGGGGCCATTTGTGTCATCTTCGCCTCCAAGGCGGCGGTGGATGCCGCCAAATCGGAAGGTAAAAATCCCGCAACCTACCGGATATACATCGCCCCGATCATTTTCGGGGTGGCACCTGTCATCAACACCCTTGTCAGCCTTTTCTGGCACCCGTTGGCTGGAGATCCCTTCCATTTTGGCATCCGCCATATTCCGGGCTGGATGCTTTGGGTGGGGATCCTGTCGGTGGGTGCGGGTGCCTTCCTGGTTTTGCTGGCCAAGGAGCAGGGCGAGGCGGCACATGCCGCCCCCAAGCCTCAGCCAGCCGGAAAATAAGCGGATGGCTGAGATGCTGCAACCTTTCGAGGCGGTCGGGGAGATTGAACCCCTCCTGTCGCACCTGTGGATGGTTCGAACTTTTTTGAAGCATGCCGAGGAGATCCAGGACAGCCTCGAGATGCTGGAAATTCCTCGTACCTTGTTTGATGTGATCCGCGCCACCGAGCCGGCGCTTCAGGCGGGAGACCACGCGCGTTACATCCACAAACTGCGGGGGAAGATGAACCGCCTCCGCGAGGCGCGCGATTACCTCGTGGCCCAGTACAGCGTCTATTCCGACCACACCAATTACCAGATGGCAGCCCGGTCCCTTGACGCGGCGACCAAGGCAATTGAAGCGGTGTTGGCCCGGTGCCTCTAGGCGGATTACCGCCTGATCAGCCAGGTCGGATCATTGAATCTTTCCTGGAGCGACCGATCAACCAATTCTGCCGGAGGAAGCTTGCCTTCCCGAGAGGCCTTGAATGCGCGGGTCAGCGCTTCAATCGTTTCGCTTTCAGACAATTCCAGGTTGGTGGTGAAGCTACTGTGGTCGCGGTCGAGACGGTAATCGGGCTGTCTTGGTGGTTGGGGCAGCAGCCGGGGCAGGTGGCTCAGATCCATGTTCAACAAAAGCGTGCCGTGGTGCAGGACGAAACGCCGTTTGCGCTGTTGGGCGCTGCCTGAAACTTTCATTTCCCCAAGGGCCAAGTCACTGATTCCCTTGCGGCTTACCACCCGTTCAGGCCGGCTCAACGCCTCTGCCATGGGATCAAGGATCCGTTCGTAGCTGCCCGCGATGGTGCCGATGCCCGGGTCTATCTCACTGTCCAGCACCAGGGTGTAAAGGAGGCACCCCGGCCCCACCACCACCGTTCCTCCACCGGAGGACCGGCGCTGCACCTCCACCTGCTCCCGGCGGCAGATGGAGTAATGCAATTCCTCGTTGATTTTTCCGCCAGAACCCATGGCGACTGCCAGGGTGTCCATCTTCCACACGCGCAGGATGTTCCCGCGCGCGGGGTTTTCCTCCCGCTCAAGAAGAAGCGCCTCATCCAGCGCCAGATTGTCCTTCAGGGTGGGTAGGCTGTGGTTCAGGTATTCCATGGGGCCCAGTTGAGGATGTTCGGGATTCAGGCAATTCGATGGATCAGGTCGCGGCGGCGCAACGGCTTTCCCATTCTTCCAGGGTGATAAGCACATCACGGGCCGAGGAACCGTTGTAGGCGCCCACGACACCCTCTTCCGCCATCTGGTCGATGAGCCTGGCTGCCCGGCCGTAACCGATACCCAGAGCCCTTTGCAGCAGCGAGGTGCTGCCGCGCCCCTCGCGCAACACGATTTCCACGGCCGCGTCGAAGACCGCGTCGCGTTCCTTTTTCTCGCCACCCTCGCCAGGTTTGCCATCGGTGCGGTTGACCGGCAGTTGTACCAGTTCCTGGATGTAGCTGGGCGGCACCTGCTCAGCGGCCCCGACAATCCGGCGGATTTCCCCATCCGAGGCGAAGGCGCCCTGGGCCCGCGCCAGGACACTGGTGCCTGGGGGCAGGAACAACATGTCGCCCTTGCCCAGCAACCGGTCGGCGCCCATCTCGTCCAGCACAACCCGGCTGTCTGATTTGTTCACCACCTTGAAGCAGATTCTGCTTGGCAGGTTGCTCTTGATCAGGCCGGTGATCACATCCACCGTGGGCTTTTGGGTTGCGATCACCAGGTGGATGCCCGCCGCCCGCGATTTCTGCGCCAGGCGGATGATGTGGGTCTCCACCTCCTTGCGCATGGTCATCATCAGGTCGGCCATCTCGTCGATGAACACGACGATGTATGGCATCCGGCGCGGTAACTTCTCGCGCTCCTCGTCAGTGGCGGGCTCCACGCGCTCCAGCAATGTGGCCTCATCCAGTTCGTTGTAGCCGGCCAGGTTGCGGACGCGGGCGCGCCTGAAGAGCTCGTACCGCTCCTCCATCTTGTCAACCGCCCACGCGAGGATCGCCTCGGCCTTCTTCATGTCGTGCACCACGGGGTGCATGAGGTGGGGGATCTTGCCGTAGTCCGTCAGCTCGACCACCTTGGGGTCGATCATGATCATACGGACCTCGTCGGGCCGACGGGTCATCAGCATGCTCAAAATGATGCTGTTCATGCACACCGATTTGCCCGTGCCGGTGGAGCCGGCGATCAGTAGGTGGGGCATGTCGGCCAAATCGTGAACCAGAGCGCGCCCCTCGTTGTCCTTTCCGAGGATCAGCGGAATTTTCATGGTGTCGAGCTTGCGGCCCGCCACCTGCATCACTTCCTTCAAACGGACGGTGGCGCGCAGTTCATTGGGTATCTCCACGCCCACCGTGTTCTTGCCCGGGATCGGTGCGACCATGCGGACGCTGGGCACCCGCAGGTTCAAGGCGATGTCCTCGGCCAGGCGGGTCACCTTGTTGAGCCTCAGGCCGGTCTCGAGGGAAATCTCGAACTGCGTGATGACCGGACCGGTGTTGATTCCCACCACCTTCACATGGATGCCGTAATCCCGGAAAGCCTGCTCCAGAAGGATGGCGCGTTCCCGCAGCAGTTCCTCGTGCCGGTCCACCTGGAAGGGCTCGGGATCGTCCAAAATATCCAATCCGGGAACCTCGTAGCCGGCGAATTCCGGAACCGCGGCCGGAGGCCGCTTGGGCTTGGTGTCCACCGCGGCTTCCGCCGACCGGGAGGCGTGATGATGGATGGGGATGCCATCCGTTTCCTTTTTTGGTTTTTCAACTTTTGCCGTCGGTTCCTGGGGCTCATCGCCTTCCATCTTCCAGGGCTCGATCGCGGTAGGTTCCGAGGCCATTGGGCTGGGGGCAGGTTGTGGCTGTGCCTCGGCTTCCGAAAAACTGCGGGTTGGAATCTTGGGCACGGTGGCCTGACGGGCCGGGGCAAGGAGAATCAGGCTCCCGATGCTTTCCAAAATCCAGATGGGAAGGCTGGGGCCAATCAGGGTAACCATTCCCAGGCAAAGTAGGCCCCAAGTGCCCAGATCCACCCACCGAATCGGCACATCCGCCACACGCAGGGACAAAAAGGCTCCCAGAGTTCCGCCCGGCCCCGCGGCAGGGCCGGTCAAAGGCCAATTGCCCCATGCCATGGCCAGGCTGCCGGTCGCAATCAGCAGTACGGTCGCCAGCCCCCTGCCCCCCCATGCCCAACGACCGCTCCACAACGCCAAAGCAAGCGTCATCGGCAGGGCGGGCAACAGTGGGGCGGTGAACCCGAAGGTTTGCCAGGAGGCGCGGGCCACCAGTGCGCCCGGAGCCCCCAGCCAGTTGTGGGAAGGGGATGGCGGCCAGGAGTAGGCCTTCCAGAAATTCGGATTTTCCGACAAAAGGGCAGCCCAGGCCCCCATGGCCCCCAAGGCCAGAACCAGGGCCAGCTTGCGGCGCGCCGGCAAGGCGGTGGTGGATGTGGGTTCGGTGTGGCCCATGGTGGCCTGTCCTTTGAAAAGAAGTGGCTGACTTTAATATGACACCCACTGGAGGTGCGGGATGTTGCAAGTGGCCTTGGTAGAACCGGAAATTCCCCCCAACACGGGCAACGTGGGACGATTGTGCGCAGCAACCGGGGCCCGGCTCCACTTGGTGGGCCGCTTGGGCTTCCAAATCGATGACAAGACCCTCAAGCGGGCGGGTATGGATTACTGGCAACATCTGGATTGGCACCGTCATGCCGCTTTTACCGATCTTGAGGAATATTTGGCTGGCGGGCAATTCGTGGGACGATTGATCTGCTTCACCACTCGGGCAGAACGCCCTTATACCTCCATTCGCTACCAGCCGGGTGATTGCCTGGTGTTTGGTTCGGAAAGTCGCGGACTGGCTCCCGAGATTTTGGCCAGGCACCGCGGCTTGGCGGTAACCCTGCCCATGCCCGGAAGGCAGGGTTCGCCTGCCGGAGCTGTCCGGAGCATCAACCTGGCCACGGCTGTGGCCGTGGGATTGTATGAGGGCCTTCGCCAAATCCATGGCTGGCAGGGCCCGGCCTGACTGGATTGACGGTGCCCCTTCACCCGATGGATAGAGGGTTCCGGCCCCAATCCGGAGCATCGCTCCACGGACAGGCACCACGAGACAGCACCATGCAGGTTCGGCTCGCCTTACCCAACTACGGGCTCTTGCGCGCGTATGTCCTTGAGAAGCTGTGCGAGAAGGAAGGTCTGGAACCTGCGCAGGTTCACCTGGCGGAAATGCCCTTGAGAAAGCGCCAGCGTGTGTGTGGCCTGCTGATGGAAATGCAGGGCCCCAGGCTGCTGCGCAAACAAGCTGTTTGGTCCGCGGAGGAAGACCGGATTTTCTTCTACGATGGGCTGGGGCGCCGATTCCTGCAGGTCCAACTTTTTCCCGGACCGGGATTGGATGGCTTGGCGTTGGCCTTGCAAGGGCGCAAATCGGCCTGATTCCGTAAAAGCAGGCCCTGGCGGCTTTCCAATACCACCTAAAAGGCTAAAGTGAGGTACTGGCCACACTTGGTTAGTGTGGCTCCGTACCTCATTTGCCATGCCTTACACGCCAATCCTTGCCACTTTGGCTTATGTGATCCATCCCAGGGATGGCCGGGTTCTGCTTATCCATCGCAATAAACGCCCCGATGACCCCCATTGGGGGAAATACAATGGTTTGGGCGGGAAAATGGAGCCGGATGAGGATCCTGTAAGCTGTATTCGTCGGGAAATTCAGGAAGAAAGCGGATTGGTGCCCACACGCATGGAATTAAGGGGTACGATCAACTGGCCCGGATTTGGTAAAAATGGAGAAAGCTGGTTTGGGTTCCTTTTTCGGGTGAATGATTTCTGCGGAATATTGAGGCCGGATAACCCTGAGGGCGAACTGGCCTGGCATCCGATGGAATCCATCGGATCGTTACCCATGTGGGAAGGGGACCGGTTTTTCCTTCCACTGGTATTGCCGGATAAAGGGCCCCGTTTTCACGGTGTCATGCCTTACTCCGAGGGTAAGCCGGTTTCGTGGCGGTATCAGGTGCTGGAAAGCGAGGCATCAATTGCGGGCGGCTAGTTGGCTTGTTAGCATGATAAAGCGGACATTTACGGACAGCGCACCGCCTGCGCCCGAGTCCGGGGAAAACCCGTCTTCTGAAACACAACCCCAAAAGAGCCAAGAAGTTAAGCAAGAAAAAGGCCGGAAATTGAATATCGCCGGCAAGAAAGAGGCAAGCATGACAAACCCCCAAAAAGACAGCCATCTCGACTCATTGCTGGGCGAGTTTGGCCTGCCGGTGGAGGTGCAACCGACCGGGGCCAATGATGAACCGGCCGAGCCGGAAGTAGCTGAAACCTGCCAGGAAGTGGTGGCTGGAAGCGTTACCGCTGTCTCTGTCGGCACCGATGGTGCCGGCCCGGATAGTGGCTTGGAGGCACGGGAAGACAAAACCGGTGAAGGCGATGAGGATGGCGACCGCCGCCGCCGTCGCCGCCGCCGCCGTCGTCCGGATGAGGAAAACGGCGAAAACCGTGATCCGCGCGAATTGCGTGGTCGGCGTAGCCGCAGGCGTCGTGATGACGATGAGGATCGCGACGGACCCCGTGAGATGGAGGAGGACCGGGAAGAAGAAGCCCCCGAGGAGCCCTTTGTCCTCGAGGATTTGTCCAATCTCCAGTTCCCTATGTGGGAAGAGTTGATCGGGTCGCTCTACCGACCCCAAGACCACCGATAATTCGTTGGCCCGTAAAGGGGAGGCAAAAGCCCTCCCCTTTTCCTTTGAATGACCTGAAATTTCCCAACCATTTGCCGGAGAATCCCGGATTGGAGCCAAGGCCGGGCTCTTGCGCCGGGTTGGCGGCAAAGTAAAATAAAAGTGGTTGAGATGGCTTGTCTCAAGCCGTTTATTGATTGGATTTTCCCGCCCCCTTGCCGGATTGTTCCGGTGGTCCCATGATGATTAGGCAATTCGGTGCCGGAGGCCCCTAAACAGGCTTCGGGGTCGGGCTTAGAGCAAAGGCGCGCGCAGGGGTTGCCCGCGGTTTTGGGAGGGTTAGTCGGATGAAGATGCGAAACCTGATGGTCGGTGGAATGGTTTTGGCGTTTGCCTTGGGCACCTCTGGCGTGGCAGTTGCCATTCAGGGCAAAAAGGGTGCCTTGGAGGCGCTGGACAAGTTAGCCAAAAAGACCAAGGACGCCTCCTTTGCAGAGGATTGCAAAAAGGCCGCGGGAAGCCTGGAACTTGATCCGGTGATGCACTCCTTCAAACCCCGCGCTCGCGGCGGGTTCGGTTTGGGTGGTAAGGCTGGCCTGGTCCCCGCCAATCAGGATGGCATCGAGGCTTTCCTGCCGACCCTCAGCAAGAAGGGCTTGGCTCCAGCCGATGCAGGCAAGCTGGGTGACCCGATCCTCGAGATGGCCAACCGTGTTCTGGCAATTGCGGAAGTTTCCGACCACCTCTGGCCAGAAAGCAAGGAATCCGCCAAGAGCAAGAAAAAGTGGCTCGAGCTGAACCAGATGATGAAAGACGGTGCCAAGGACTTGGCCGAGGCGGTCAGTTCCAAGAACTACGCCGGCGTGAAGAAGGCAGCCGCCAAGCTGAATACCAGTTGCAGCGAGTGCCACTCCTCCTTCCGCGACTGATAAAGGCCGCTTGCCAAGGCCAAATGAAGGGACCCCTGCCACTCGGCGGGGGTCTTCCTTTTTAGACCAGCAAAAAAGCGGAGGCTATGAGGCCGGCGAGCGCCAAGGCGAGCAGCACCCAGGCCAGCCGTCCGCCCGGCAACTGATTTGCTGGATGAGGATCGGAAAACTCCCGTTTCAGGTATTCGTCGTAATTGAAATCGTCGGCAAGATCACCCTCCAGCCCTGGTTCACCGTCCGCCTCATCTCGCCAGCCGGTTTCCTCGTCCGAACCGCAATGCGGACATGCCTTGGCTCCCAAACGCACCGCTTCACCGCAATTGGGGCAATGGAACCATTCGGGTTGCCGGCGGGGCTTGGATCTTGCCATTTCATTGGGGCCTTGGCTGACCAGGCAGGCCAAGCCGGTACAGGGTGCCTTCGATCCTTTTTCCATCCGTCTCGAAGGCGTGGACCTGTCTCGCCTCCAGAACCATCCCAAGATCACGGGCCCGGCTGCCGAAAAGCTTGCCGTTTTTGCGATCCGGATCGGTGATCCATGCCTCCCCCCCCGCCTCTAGGCACGACTGTAGCAAACCCAATAGCGGCTCCACGGCCCGTTCCTCATAGATCAGGTCCGCGCCAAGGATCAGCGGATATCGTTCCGCCGGGGGGGAGCGCCAATCCAGAGCCCGGACTTGGGGGGTGCATCCGGGTGCGGCATTGGCCTCCGCGTTTTTCCGGGCAAATTCCAGGGCGGTCAGATCATAATCAGTCAGGGTGATATCCAGCCCCGCGGCGGCGGCTGCAGATCCGACCAATCCCAATCCGCAACCGATTTCCAGGGTTCGGGTTCCGGCAGGAAAAGGGCGGGGGATCTTCAGCACGGCTTCCGCAAGCATCTGGGCCGAGGGCCACAGCTCAGCCCAGTAGGGCAGGTATTCATCCGCATGGAATGCCTCCTCCACAAAGGGATCATCCAGAAGGGTGTCCGGTTCTGTGGGACGCCAAAGGGTCAGCGCCACCCCGGCGATTTCCAGGGTGTCCTTCCTTTCTCCCTTCAGGGAGCTTTGGGGTGTCCGGTGCAGCTTGGGTTCTTTGGGTTCTGGCATATCAGGTGGTTGGATGGAGGCCTCCTTCAGGGTGCGTTGGTGATAACCTTTGAGTTACTCTAACGGCTAAGTTTGGGATTATCCCACGGAGTGCGGGGCTACGGCATGGTTTTATGGTTCGCCCTGATGTGGCAATTACCCGGTCAGCAGTCAAACCTGCCGGCTTCGATCGCCGGCCGGGTGGTTTGGCAGGGAAAAATTCCAGCCTTGAAACCCTTCCTTGCCCCCGCCAGCCCCGGGGTGAATCAGGCGGATCCCGGCCTGAAATCATGGCCCAATCCCATGGCCCCGGCGATTGGCCCTGGCGGGGAAATGGGAAAGGTGCTGGTTTGGCTGGAGGGAGAAGCGGGTGAATCGCGCTCTCCGGTTCGGGTGAAGGTGAAGGACAACCAGATCCTTGTGGAGCAGGGGGGCCTGCCCGTTCCCGTCGGATTGATGGGCCAGGGCGATTCCATCGTCGTGGAAAGCCATCAGGATGCTCTTTTCACGCTGAAGGGAAGAGGCGCGAACAGTTTCGCCATACCGCTTTTGGAGAAGGGCAAACCGGTCACCCGTAAATTGGAAAAGGCCGGTTGGGTGGAACTTTCCAGTGGCAGTGGCCAATACTGGGCCCGGGCCTGGCTGTGGGTGGGCGCGCCCGGCAAAGCTGTTTTCACCGACATGGTGGGCAACTTTGAATTTGGTGCCCTGAAACCGGGAAAACAGAAAATCTATGCCCGCCTGCCCGATTGGCGCATCGGTCGTTTCGAACGGGACCAGGAGACCGGAGAAATCCTGTTGGCCGAGTACGGCAAGCCACGAGTCGAAATGGTTGAAACGGAGTTGAAATCCGGTGTCCAATCCAGGGTGGATATTGTTTTCCGGGCGGGCCAGCCATGACCGACAAAAATTCCAACCCCCAGGTCGGAGCTCATGCCGCGCCGAGGGATGAAATCCATGAGGAATCGTTGTCCCCCAAGGAGCGTTTCACCCTGCAGGTTCAGGTCAACCAAACCTACCTGGCGTGGGTACGGACCAGCATCGCCCTACTGGGATTGGGCCTGGTTCTGGCCAAGCTGGCCCTGTGGGTGCGGTGGACCGCCCAAGACCTTCACTACAGGCATTTTTTGAGGGTTCAGGAACTTCTGGGCATATCCCTGCTGGCGGGTGGAACACTGTTGGTGGTGGTGATGACCCTGGTCCATCGGAGGAGCACCCTGTCGATCTCGGCCGGACGCATTCCGGAGTTGGGCCTTTTTTCAGCCTATGTACTCACTGGGCTGGTTTTTTTGATCGGTTCAATTTTGATCGGCCTTGTCCTTTATTGGTGAACGCCGAAGCATTCCACGGCGGCGGCATTGGCGACCAGGACCACCTCGCACCGGCGGTAGAAATCGGGGACATTCTGGCCAACCTTGCAGGTCCCGGCGGGAACTTTCACCAGGGATTCCCACCGGTGGGCCGGCAGTGCCACGTAGGCCGGGATAGGTTGCTGAAGGAAGCTAACCAGATCCTTTTCCGAGAGGATCCGGCTCACAGGGCGACGGGCATAAAAAACCAGGCTGGGCTGGAACCAGTCAAAGGTACCGAGCCGGGCCTCCGTGGCACGAAGGTCCGCGGGTAAAAAGGTTGCGAGCCGCTTTGGCGCCTTGTGGCGGTTGAGGGTTTGGCCGTTCCAGGCACCAAGGGTCAGGGTGAATAGCAACCCGCTCAGGGTAACCACCGAAATTGCCTGCAGCGCCTGCCTCGACCAGGCAAGACCGGCGAGCCCTCCCGCCACCAGAATAAGCCCAGCAGGGGCGATCCATTCCAAGCCGGAAAGTGGTTTCAGCTTGGCGGATAGCGACCCAATAGGCAGCGCGCCGCTGGCCGCCAGCAAACCAGCCACCATTCCCAAACCAGCCAGGGTCAGGGTGATCATGCCAAAGCGGATCCAGCCGCTTTGGGGCGCGATCCATCCCCGTCGCCATGCCACCATGCCCAGGGTCAACCAAAGAGCCATCGCGGGGTAAGCGGGTAGCACGTAATTGGGCAGCTTGGTGCGGGAAATGGAAAACACCACCAGGGGAACGGCCAACCAGGCAACCACGAAAATGCCAGACGGTAAGAGACGGTCCCCAAAAAGCGCCCGGGTCCCCTTACGCCATGTCAGCAGTGGCAGGCCCAAAAGGGAGGAAAATGGAAAAGTGCCGCCCAGAAGGACGGGTAGGTAATACCAAAAGGGGCCGGCGTGGTTTTCCATGGGGGCGGAAAAACGCCCTAGATTGTGCTGCAGAAAAAAACCTTTGTGCCAGGCGAATTTCGTCTCGGTTCCTACCCAGATGTACCAAGGGGCTGCGATCGCCAGCCATAGTAGCAATGCCCCCGGCAGATAAAGCCAAGGCACCTTTTTCCAGCCACCAGCCAATAGTAGGTAAACCAGCAGTATTGCACCTGGAAGCGCCAATCCAATGGGGCCTTTCCCCAACATGGCCAGCGCCGAGCAGGCAGATGCGGCGAAAAGCCACCATGTTTCACGGCCCGACCGCATACCGATATGGAGAAAAACCAGGCACCAGCTCACCAAGGCCGTTAGCAGGCTGTCAGGATTGGCGAAACGCATCGCCGCGACAAACATGGGCGATCCGGCAAGGACCAGCCCCGCCACAAAACCCGCCATTCCGCCCAGCCACTGCCTGCCAAAAGTCCATACCGCCAGAATCGTGGCCAGGCCGGCCACGGCTGAGGGGAACCGGGCCGCGAATTCATTCTCGCCAAAAAACATTCCAGAAACGATTTGCAGCCAGTTGATCAGGGCCGGTTTGTCTACCCGGAGCTCATAATTGAAGGTGGGTACCACCCAATTGCCCGCCTCCCGCATTTCCCGTGAGGCTTCGGTGTTGTTCCCCTCGTCAATGTCCCACAGGTCGGCGCCACCCAGGTTGGTCAGACCAACCAGGGCCCATAACCCCACCAAAATCGCCAATTGGCGATGTACCGGTCTGAACCATGCCAGCAGCCGTTCCAGAAAGGCCATGGTGTTGGAAAGTTTCCCCAGTCTTCCTTGATTCTCAAACGGAAGGGTCATTCTGGCCTGCCGGGGCCTTTTGGCTCCAGCCCATCTTGGGGGCTCGGGTAAAGCTATCTCGGGCCATGGGAGTTGAATTGACCCCCACCGCCCGTTTGGGCTATAGGGGAACTTGGGGGAGCGGGGTGGTTCGCGTGATTTAATAACAAAAGCGACCTTTAATTAGTTCAATTATCGATTTGGATGGAGGGGGCCGGGCGCATGCGGTGGATGCTTTCCTGTGGCCCGGCTGGGTGGTTTTGCCGCGGGGCCATGGCGGTATTGGCCTTTCAGTGGCCGGGCCTACCCGCCCTTTTGGCCCAGCCTCCCTCGCTGGCTGGTTTGGCGGCCCAACCACCGGTGGATATCGCCCGTCTGCGGGAGATGCTGCTGGACCGCGGGCAGCCCAGATTGCAAAACCAGGCGGCCCTCGCGTTGATTCAGGTCCATTCTGGCGAGGCCGAGGCGCTGATCCGTCAGGGCCTGGAGCAGGCAGAAGATAATGAGATGTTTCTGGCCTTGGCTTCAGCCATTCGCTTCAACCGGGATTTGCGTTTCACCGACGAATTAGTGAAGGCCCTGTCGTCGAACAAGACGGCCATCCGGCAGGGCGCTTCCCAGGCCCTTAGCGTGCTGGCTGAGCCGAGGGTGATCGAGAAATTGTCCAAATTGCTGGAAGACCCTGCGACCGAGACCTCCATCGCCCAGGCGGTGGCCTTCACCCTGGGAGCGAGTGGGAGAAAGCAATCCGTTCCCCCCCTCATCAAGGCCCTGGGAAACGATTCGGACAAGCTGCGGCAGGCCGCGAGCGACGCCCTTGGCGACCTGACGGGGCAGAAATTCGGCCTGGATTCGGACCGCTGGAACCAATGGTGGCAGACCACCCGGGATTTGCCGGTGGACCGGTGGCTGGAGGACCGGCTGGCGTTCCAGTTGGCGCGCCGCGCGCGGCTGGAAAACGAACTCGAGGGCGCTCGTAGCCAGGTGGTCCGCCTTCAGCAGGAACTGTATGCCCGCCTTGGGACCGCCGAGCGTCTGGAATACCTGCCTGGAATGTGCGAGCAGGAAGACCCCGCCTTGCGACTCCTTGCGGTCAACTGGTGCCAGGAGGCGTTGGCGGGTGCCGATCCCGCCGCGCAAAAGATTTTGGGGTCTTTGCTGCTCAGATTATCCGGTGACGCCGCCCTGGAGGTTCAAAGGGCGGCGGCGTTGGCATTGGGTCGGGTGCCTGACATCCAGGCCTTGGACCGGCTGCTGGCGCTCACCAGGTCCAGCCGCCCCACGGTGCGCGCCGCCAGCAGTCGCGCGCTGTCGCAGCAGGCGGCCATCAATCGTCCTGAATTGAAGGCCCGTCAGGGGGAAGTCCTTGCCAGTTTGCAGAGGCTTCTGGAGGATCCCGTCTTGGAAGTGGTGGTGGAGGCGGCCGAGGATTTGGGGGCACTCGGAGCTTCCGAATCAGGCCCGGTGCTCACGGCTCTGCTGAGGCACCCCTCCGAATCAGTGCGAAAGGCCGCCGCGGCGTCGTTGGAACGCGTGGCCCAGCCCAAATCACTGGATGCGATTCTGAAGGCGCTGGATGACTCTTCAGGCACGGTTCGTTTCAGCCTGGTTGGCGCCTTGGCAAAGCTGGCGGTTCGCATCGATACCCCGGCCTCTCCCGCCCCGGAAGGCCAAAAAACGGGCGATCTTCTGGCACTCACCGAGACGGACAGGGTTCGCCTGCTGGCAAGGTTGGAAATCGTCCTGATGAAGGATATGGATCCCAATGTGAGGGCCCGGGCTGCCGGCGCCCTGGGAGAGTGCGGGCCGCCCAGCCTGCTGCCGGTGCTTTGGCAGGCCAGCCAACCCAGCGAGGATGTCCGTGTCCAGGAAAAGGCGTGGCTGGCGATGATAGACACCATCACCCGTGCCCGCCAGGTGAGCCTGGTCCAGGAATGGGACCGCAAGCTGGCCCAGGCCAAGGTGCCCGCCCGCCGACTTCAGTTCCTAACCGAGGTGCTCAGCCGCTGGACCCGGAAGGCGGATCCCACGCTTCAATTGGGCCCAATCCAGGACTTGGTGATCCAGGTGGCCCTTGAGCAGAACAAGTGGTCTTTGGCGCTGCCTTTGGTGCGGGAAACCATGGCCAAGCCCCAGCGCACCGAGATGGAATTGCAGGCCACGCTCCGTTACCTGCTTCAGGCGGGTGAACAAGCCTTGGCGGATGGGAACCCCGCAGAGGCCCTTCGCGTGGCCCAGGAGGGGAAAAACCTCACCACCAAGGAAAGCCCTTTGGCTCCCCTGTTCGATGGCCTGGCCAATCGCAGCAAATCAAAATGAAAAAGAAGACGACCAGTCAGGTCGCCTGATTCTGGATTATTCCTCGTCCGTGTTGGCGGCACCATGGAGCATCCGGCCGCATCCCGGACAAAGCAGGAATTCGCCGCGGCGCACTTTGCCTGCCGATTGCATGTCGATTGTCGTTCGGCAAGCCAGGCAGACCCTTTCCTCAACCTTGGAAAATGCCTCGTGCCCCTGCTTGGCAAGGATGCGCTGGTAAGTGGCCGCGTGCTCCCTGGGAACGTTCGGCTCGTTTTCAGACAGTTCCTTGCGGACTCCCGCCAGGCTTGTCTCCAGGTCTTTCTTGAGGGTGGGCTGGTTCTTCTCGAAATCGGCTAATTCCGTCTTGGCGGTGGCGATGGCAGCCTCCAGTTCGGGCCCCTTGGTTGTCTTCTGGTCGATTTCCTCAAGAATCAGCAGGATCTCGTCCTCAAGGCTGGCGATCTGGGCGCGCTCGTGGGCCACCTCGTGGTCGATCGCCTCGAACTCCTTGGCGGTTGACAGACCGGCCCGCTGGGTCTCCAGTTTCTCGATGTGTTGGGTGAACTGCTTGATCTGGGTTTCCTTGGCGCGGTGGTCCACCTGAAGTTGCTTCAGGCGGGCCGTGTTCTCGTCGCGGGTTTTCGTGGCCTTGTTCAGCTTTCCCTGATGGATCACCAACTGGCGAGGCAGGCGGGCGAGCGCCTCGGTGAGGTCGAATTCGCGGCTTCGCAACTCGTGCAGGCGGGTGAGGAGTGCGCCGGGTGTCTCGGGAAGGCTCATAAGTGGTGGACCTGGGGGGCCGTGTTTAAACCCCGCCCGCAGGCGGGGTTCATGGGGCCGGCCGGCCCCAGGCACGGCCCCCGTTGACCGGAGACCGCGCCCTACCGGCGCAGCATCCCCTCGACGAATCCCTCGAGCTGCCGGCTGCGCACCGGATGTTGCAGTTTGCGGACGGCCTTAGCCTCGATCTGGCGGACGCGCTCGCGGGTCACCTTGAAGATGCGTCCCACCTCTTCCAGCGTGTAGCTGTAGCCGTCACCGAGGCCGTAGCGCAGCTTGATGATCTCGCGCTCGCGGTAGGTCAGCGTCTTCAGCACCTGGTCGATCTTGTCCTTCAGCATCTCGGAGCTGGCGGCGGCCACCGGCGAATCGATCGAGTTGTCCTCGAGGAAATCGCCGAAGTAGCTGTCCTCGCTCTCGCCCACCGGACGATCCAGCGAGATGGGCTGCCGGCTGATCTTGAGCACCCGGCGGGTCTCCTCCACCGAAAGCCCGGCGGCCTTGGCGGTCTCCTCCACGGTCGGTTCCCGCCCGATCTCCTGCAGCAGCTTCTTGGAGATGTTGCGCAGTTTCGACATCGTCTCGATCATGTGCACCGGGATGCGGATGGTGCGGGCCTGGTCGGCGATGGCGCGGGTGATGGCCTGGCGGATCCACCAGGTTGCGTAGGTGCTGAACTTGTACCCGCGGCGGTACTCGTATTTGTCCACCGCGCGCATCAGGCCGGTGTTGCCCTCCTGGATCAGGTCCAGGAAGCTCAGGCCGCGGTTGCGGTACTTCTTGGCGATGGAGACCACCAGGCGGAGGTTGCCGCCTGACAGGTCGCGCTTCGCCTGCTCGTATTCGAGGTACCGGCGTTTGGCGCTTTCCACCCGCATCTGCAGCACATGCGGCTCCTCCAGCACATGCATCAGGTAGTCGCGCAGTTCCTTCTCGTAACCCTGCAGGTCCTCGAACTCCGATGGATCGTCGCGCTCGCGCATGCGGGCAATGATCCGCTCCAGTTCCATCATCCGGCGGGAGATCTGCTCCAGTTTCCTCAGCAGCGGCTGGATCCGCTGCGTGCGGATCGACAGTTCCTCGACCAGGGTGACGGCCTTGTACCTGCGGAGCCGCAGCGACCGCCGGAGGGCCAGTTTTTCCCGAGGATTCTCCTCCTCGAGGAACCGCCCGAAGTCGCGCTGGTTCTGGTCCAGAAGACGCTCGAGGGTCTTCAGGTTGTGGGGCATACGCTGGAGGATCTTGTCCTTCTCCAGGTTTTCCGTCAGGGAGACCTTGACCGTGCGGTCGAAGGGAAGCTCGCCGGTGTGCACCTTCCGCAAGGTGTCGACCACCTGCTGCATCACCCCGTCAACCTCCAGGACTTTCGAGCGAAAACGGCGTCGGGTGATCTCGATTTTCTTGGCCAGCGAGATTTCCTGCTCGCGCTTCAGCAGCGGGATCTCGCCCATCTGCGTCAGGTACATGCGGACCGGGTCGTCCACGCGGCGGCCGTCGTCGTCGTCAAAGAATGTGACTTCGTCGGTGATCGAGGCCTCCTCGACGGGGCGCCCGTCGCGCTCCTCCGCCTCGGTGTCGTCGATCAGTTCGATCCCCTGCTCCTCAAGGTTGATAAGCAGTTTGTCCAGCTTGTCGGGATTGGCGTCCTCCTCGGGGAGGACCTCGTTGATCTGGCCGTAGGTCAGGTAGCCCTTCTCCTTGCCCTGCTCGATGAGCTGGCGCAGGGCCTCGTGCATCTTCTCCGGTTCGGCTGGGGCCGCCGGGGTCGCTTCCCTGGCCTTGGGCCGGGCCTCGGTCGCGGTCTGGGCCGCGGCGGGCTTGGCCGAAACTGGCTTCGCCGGGGCGGGTTTCACGGGCGGTTTGGAGTTTTTCACGGTTGCGGTCTTCTTCATGGTTTCAATGCTCCCCGCGCGGTTTCCTGGAGGCGCCTGAGCACCTCGAGCGCAGCTTCATGGTCGCCCGCGTGGGCGAGTCGACCCAATTCCTCGCGCACAGTGGCGCTTTTCACGCGGACATTCCGCCGCGCAATGCCCTCGACCAATC
>Ga0315905_10000679_pt1 | contig 37065 bp, 36 predicted proteins | sample LakEriMetagenome_5_FD_203522 | JGI IMG/M metagenome (GOLD analysis project Ga0315905, IMG submission 203522) | Freshwater fungal communities from buoy surface, Lake Erie, Ohio, United States - Buoy 4 MA121 | ecosystem: Environmental > Aquatic > Freshwater > Lake | place: USA: Lake Erie, Ohio... | reverse complement strand
AAGGTTTTGAGTCAATTAAACAGTGTGGGTATTCCCAAAGTTGAAGCAGATGGTTATTTTACGGTTTTACCTAAAAATAGTTCTGTCCCATTGCATTGTTTAGTAATGGAGAAAATTGCAGGAGTAAATTTAGAGCAATGGATGGAATTTCGTAATTATCAACCTATTTCTGAAAAAGAAGCAGTGAATTGGTTAAAACAAATAGTAGAAATTCTGGCTTTAGTCCACGCTCAAAAATATTTTCATCGTGATATTAAACCCCAGAATATCATGCTGCGACCAAGTGGGCAACTGGTTTTAATTGATTTTGGTGCAGTGCGACAAATCACAACCACAATTTTAGCGGGAAATTCCCATACTAGAATTATTTCACAAGGTTATTCACCACCAGAACAACAAAACGGTTATTCTGTACAACAGTCTGATTTCTTTGCTTTGGGACGGACTTTTATATTTTTACTGACAGGTAAAGAACCCCAGGATAAAGCTATTTATGATCCTCTGACTAATGAGTTACATTGGCGAAAATATGCAGTTAATATTTCTCCGCTTTTAGCAGATTTAATTGATAATTTAATTGCTCCTACTGCAAATCAGCGTCCTGAAAATACGAGAGTTATTTTACAGAGATTGCAGAAAATTGAAAAAGCATTAAATCAACCTTACATTTTCGGAAATACCACCAATATTCAATCAAAGAATAGTTCTTTACCGACGGTTTCTGTTAGTTCAGGTAAACCCGTACAACCTGCGGCTAAACCAAGTCACAAAAATCGCCAAATGTGGAAATGGTTGATTGGTTTAGGTGTAGGATATTTTGCTATTGCTGCATTGAATCAACTTAATAATAAAAACATTGTTGTAACTGAAGAAAAAATACCTGTTGTTAGTCCTAGTATTTCTAATTCATCACCAGTTATCCCCATTATTGAATCTACACCAAAAGCTAAACCGCAAATTCAACCAAGTCCGGTAAATGTAATTTCATCAGAATCTACCACATCTAAACTTAAACCAAAAATTGGTTTATCACAATTTTCAGAAAATATAAAACCTTCTCAGAATGGGTATTATTATCTTATTGCTGATAATGTACAGAAAGACAGTCTCACAGCAGTTAGAAAAGTGGTTATTGATGCGTATTTATCTTCAAACCGTAAATATATTTATGTGGGAGTATTAAAAACTAAAGAAGAAGTAAAAATAAGATTACAAGAATTAGCAGATCAAGGTGTTCAAAGAAACCCAATTTTATAAAGATGTCAAACTAGAAGGCAAACTGGAAATCGTTCGACAACTTTTACAGCGAGGCATGACCTTAGCAGAGGTAGTCAGCCTGACAGGATTATCGGAACAAGAATTAGAGCAAGGGCTATCAACAGAAATTAAAAAAAATGGACAATTGATAACAGAAAATTAACAATTATCCATTAGAACTACCCTTAAAAATCTATTTTTTGGATAGGCTTGGCAGATTTACGTTTAGCCCAAACTCCCAACCCAAACAGAATGGTACTACCCACAACAGGCAAAGCATCTGTTTCCCAGGGAACAGGGGTTGCTGGGCTAAGGGTACTAGAAACAATATAGTCGTCATCGCCGCTGAAGTCTGTAAATGTACGATCTACGGCCCCATAGCCACCACTATTACTATCATAGTAAAAATTAACTTGCTCGGATGTTGTATTGAAGGAAATTCCTTCTATATTTGACAAAAGTGGGGAAGATGAAGTGCCATTCCATTGGAATGTATTAGTGCCATCCTTAAAGTTACTCAGTCCCGTGATTGTATAAGCCACAGAGTCGCGGTTGTACGTGCCTGTGATTCCGGTAATAGAATAGGTGACTCCTGCTGTTGGGGTCACGTCTGCCGTCTGGAAAGTACCTGATGCCGATTGGTTACCGTTTCCAGTAAAAGACCAGTTCCAGAATGTGATGGCTTGCGCGGGTGCGGAAAGCAAACCTAGACCGATAAGTGTTCCCCCGGCGATCGCGCTCTTTATGATAAGTTTAGTTAATGTTTTCACAGGATTTCCTCTTTTGTTAACGCGAAAAACTAAAACTTTGATTAATCTACCTCAAATTTTTCTCTAAAGTCAAGTTTATTATCAAATATTATTGATTTTGTCAATACCAAAACCCCTTGCATTGAATAAATCATTTTCCTTAACGGGTGACAAGGCGGCTAAAGAGCTTGTTTCATAAGGGATAGTAATTTAGTAGGTTGGGTTGACGCAAGAAAACCCAACAGTAATCAATAACAGCGTAACGTAGAATTAATAATAATAAATAATTCAGGAAAAATGGAAATGCTTATAATGTAGAAATAGTGGATTACCATTAGGAGAAAAAGTCATGGAAAATAACTTACTACATAATCCCCATGCTGGTGAAATTTTAAAATATGAATTTTTAGAAGAATTAGACATCAGCGAAAATACTTTAGCTGTTAATTTAGGTTTAACTTATCCTACTATTCAAGGAATTATTACAGGTAAACTTAAAATGACAGCAGATATAGATTTACGTCTTTGTCGCTATTTTAGACTTTCAGATGGTTATTTTTTAAGATTGCAAAATGCTTATGAAATAATGGCAGCAAAAAGAAATTTAGGAGAAATTTTAAATCAAATTATTCCTTATTAAAACAGAGGTTATATCATGACTTTATCTTATATAGTATTAGAAGGTAATAAAAACCAAGAAATTCTAGAAAAATTACTGCCTAAAAATTTAATTCAAGATGTGAAAATAGTAGTAGGTGACAGTCAGTATGAAGTAAGATCATTAGCAAGTTCTCTAATTGCTACTAGACACATTCCTGTAATCTTAATTTTAGATGCTAATACAGATAACGAATCTCAAATATTTCAAAAAACGGATTTAATTAATTATTTATTACGTCGTGCTGCGGCTAAAACCCCTTTTCAAGTATCTTTAGCTATTCCCGAAATAGAAATTATATTTCTCCAAAATAAATCATTAATTGAAAAAATCGCCCAACGTGAATTTAATGATTTAGAATGGCAACTAGCGCAAAGTAAACCTAAAGAATTTTTAGAGACAGTTTTAGGAAAAGAACAATCAATCAATGAGAAAATATTTAGCAATATAAATGATGAAGAAATTAAGATATTACAACAACATCCATTAATACAAGAAATAATGATTTTCTTATCATCCCTTAATGTATCTTCTGTTGCAATTAACTAACCATATAACTAACCATATATTTGTAGGTTGGGTTGACGCAAGGAAACCCAACAACACCAACTATAATCAATCGTTTTTTCTAGTAATGGCAGAAAATGACAAAACCTGCCATAATATAGAAAATAACATTCACGGAAATCACCTCATGAAAAGTATGAATATTTCCTTACCTGACACCATGCGAGCTTACGTGGAACAACTGGTAGCACAAGGTGGTTACAGCAGTGTTAGCGAATACTTTCGGGAATTAGTACGACAAGACCAAAAACAAAGAGCAAAAGAACAACTACAAACCATGCTTTTAGAAGGATTAAATTCTGGAGAAGCTACAGAAATGACAGCACAAGAATGGGAAGATATTCGTCAAGCAGTCAGAGACAAAATTAACAACCGTCAAGGTGCAATTTAGCTGTGATGTTTGAAATTAAAAAAAGACCTCAAGTTATCCGTGACTTGATAGATTTAGCAACCTACATAGCAGAAGATAATTTAGATGTTTCTGACCGCTTTTTAATAGCAGCAGAAACAACATTTAAACAATTAGCTAAAACTCCAGCTATGGGAAAAATCTGTCAATTTTCTCATCCTAATTTAACAGATATTCGACAACAATCAATTAAAGGATTTAGAAAATATCTGATTTTCTATCGCATTTTTGAATGAGAAATTGATATTTTGCGAGTTATTCATAGTGCAAGAGATATCGGAACAATAGATGAGGATTTACAATTATGAACGTAGGTTGGGTTGACGCAAGGAAACCCAACAATAACCAATAACAGCGTAACGTAGAACGTAGGTTGGGTTGACACAAGGAAACCCAACAATAACCAATAACAGCGTAACGTAGAATTAATGATAATAAATAATTAAAAGAACGTAGAACGTAGGTTGGGTTGACACAAGGAAACCCAACAATAACCAATAACAGCGTAACGTAGAATTAATGATAATAAATAATTAAAAGAACGTAGGTTGGGTTGACGCAAGGAAACCCAACAATAATCAATAACAGCGTAACGTAGAATTAATGATAATAAATAATTAAAAGTAATGATTGTTTCTTTAATCAAGTTTAGCGTGCGTTACGCTGTCGCTAACGCACCCTACGGATCTAAACTAAACTTCAACAAAGCTGGGAATATTTACCATTAAATCCTCCCTTTTCTCCCGAATTTCCCCAGAAAAATGCTTATCTATTAAATCTGCAACCTGTTCGGCTTTAACTTTACTATAACGAGTTTTATCAGGCATAACTAAATTGGGACCAGCTTTACAGTTTTTCATACAGCCAGTACCTTTAATAGCGACTGAATTTTCTAAACCATAATTTGTTAATTCTGACTCCAAAGCTTGACACAAAGCTTTACCTCCGCGCTTCATACAATCAGATTTTTGACAAACTAGAATTGTTTGCACTTTGTCCGGTTTCGTCTTAGCTAGATTTTGGGCTGTAACTGTTCCCATATCAGCACTTGCAGCCATAACTCGTTCCGCTACCAATGTTACCTGATCTTTTTTGGCGTTGTATTGTTTTGTCCCCACAACTTGCAGCCAAGTCCCTTGAGGTAAACGCAAATCAAAAGCACTCCGTAAATGTTTGGCTAATTTTATATAACATTCACCTTCGGAAGTCCATAATAACAAGCCTTTTAGCTTATATCCATCCTTGATGACAAAATCCAAAAATCTGCCCTCAAAACAAAATTCTGTTACTTGTGAATTAGTATATATACTCATTTTTTCCCCTATCTAACTAAAATTTTTGGTAACGAATACGCCAACTATTTTCGATGTTTTCAATCAAGTCTTGACGAGAAGCACTGAATTGTTGAATTACACTCCAGAGTTGAATAGCTGCGGTGGGATTATTTATTTCTACAGTTAAAGGCTGGTTAGTTTCACAAACACAAATTATATCTAATTCTTGTAAGCGTTGATAAACCTGCCAACGGTCTGCCCAATCTATATCAATAACGTGCTTTCTGTCTGTTTCTGAGCTAGAAGATTTCAAGTGGATAGCCCCCAAAATGCCATAAAATTGCAGTTAAACTAGAAACTCACAGCCTAAATTTACAACTTAGTGGGAGTTTAGCCTCTTTCTCTAGAATACACTAAGTGCAAAATATTGTCATTAATTTTGAGAAAAAATCTCATCTTTTTTAAATTGGTGGATATGCACATTTTGTGATTTAAGTCAATATATATAGCTACAAAGGTAGATATATTACAAAAATTGATGATTTCAATTACTAATAATGTCAAAGTTTTTAATATTTAGTAGCCTTGTTTTTATTTTAAAAATGCTAAGATGTCAAAGGTAAGCAGTTAAAAACTATAACTCTTAAAAAGAGAGGAAAACCATGTCTGATACGCAAACTATATTACACAACTTTGGTCAGGTTTATGACAATCCTGTATTATTAGATCACAGTGTAACCGCACCAGTTGTTGAAGGATTCAATGTCGTATTAGCTAGTTTTCAGGCATTGTATCTACAATATCAAAAACATCATTTTGTAGTTGAAGGTGCGGAATTTAATTCCCTGCATGAATTTTTCAATTCCAGCTACAAAGAAGTACAAGATCACATTCATGAAATCGGCGAACGTTTAAATGGTTTGGGTGGAATACCAGCAGCAAGTTTTAGTAAATTAGCTGAATTATGCTGTTTTGAAACAGAAGCAGATGGTGTATTTTCGGCGCGAAAGATGGTAGAAAATGATTTAGTCGCCGAACAAGCATTAATTGGTGTAATTCGCCGTCAAGCCTCACAGGCTGAGAGTTTAGGCGATAGAGGTACAAGGTATTTGTACGAGAAAATCCTCTTAAAAACTGAAGAAAGAGCGTATCATTTAGCTCACTTCTTAGCAAAAGATAGTTTAACCTTGGGTTTTGTCCAACGGGCTGAAAACTAAACTTTTCGTAATCTCAACTCCACTAAACTTAAATGGTAAAAATTTTTAGTAATTGAGAATTTTACAAAATTAATCCTTTTGGCAGAAAAGTGTAAATTATCCTTTCTGCCATTTTTTATAATTGCATATTTTCTATATTTAGCTAATTAAAAATATTCTCATTTATCCATGTAAATATAAATGCAATTTCTCAAATATTTCACATATATCTAAAAATAACTTATTGATAATCTATTTCAAAAAAAATAATTAGGGCTTACTGATAGCGTAGCGTGGCGTTAGCCATATAAACCTAAAACCATTTATTAACAAAGGGTTTCGCGGATTTTTACCACAAAAAAGTGCCAGGTTTTGGCTAATGGTATCTCAAAATTGCATTTTTCTTTGTTGGATTTGGAAAATTGAGGATATCCAAACAGTTAAAACTGTTCCCTGTTCCACGCCCTAACAGACAACTTATTAAGCAAGCCCTAATTAAGCAAATAAAAATATTTTGCAACAACTTGATCATTCAGGACTTACGCAATAGCGTTTGTGTTGGTTTAGTGACAAGTATCACCAATGCTAGATTCGATTTCTTAGAGAAGTCGGGGATCTTAAATTTACCCCACTGCATAATCTGTAAATTGGCGTTTAAATGGGGAATGAAAACCGATAACTATATCTTGTTTGGGAATACCTAATTTTGCTAAATCTTCTCCTATTTCGTTTTCTGTACCGTTGTGTTGTACCCAAATTTTACCATCTTTGATATCGAGATGTAGAATACAGCCATAAACACGACGTTGATTTTTCCAACCAACATGGACAAGTTGATAATGATGATTTTGGGTATCAGAAATTAGTTGAGTTTCTACTTCTTGATATTGGCTAGAATAGGCTGCATATTCTTGGAGAAGTTGTTGAATTATTTGTTGATATTTGGTTAGTTTATCCATTCGATAATATCCTCCGTTTCTGGTTGATAAGTAATCAGTTTTAGTTGATATGTTTTAATAATATTTTGTACCAGTCTTATGGTAAAGAAAGATGTATAAGTATCAATGGGAACTGCTAGATAAAGTGTACGATCTGCTTCTTGCTCAGATAATGCTAACCTATAGTTGATAAATTGACCTAAAGCAGTGTGAAATTCAGAAATTGCGGATGTATTAAAAAAACTTTTAATTTCTACAGCAATTTTTTCATTTTCTCTCTCTGCTGCTAAAATTTTATCTGCACCTAAATCTATATACATATCTCCTAACTCGAAACTCACTGTTAAAGGATAATATGTGATTTTCCATCCTTGTTTTTCTAGTCCGGTTTTAACTGCGTTGTGAAATCTATCTCTTGCTGGCATAAACTAATTATATTATAAGTTAATTATTATATTATATGTTAATTATTTCTACACGGTTATTTTGCTACTCATTAAGCGTGGTAGAAGTAAATCACGGGCTTGTTGTAGCTTATAAAAAGCCGTCTTAGAAGGACGGGGCTTGTATCCCATTATTTTCGGTCAGAAAAATCCTCCATATCCATAATTCTTTCCCCTGTTAGCAATTGCTACCCGGAAAAGTTGATAATGAATGGCATGATGGGGGGTTAGCAGTAAACAACAAATATAATAAATCCTACTAAATACTAAGAAAATCTGATGGTCTTATATCATAGTATATGTATTGGAGCAGAAGTGTTGAATGTTAAGATTTTGAGGATTGTGTCCAAGTTGTGCATTGGTATTGGTGATACCAAATTTGATCAATTAATGACTCTATTCTCAATAGACAATGGATTTTACCTGGGTAAAACACAAAGATTGTAAAGTTTTATTGCAGGATTCAACACTTGTGGTATTGGAGTAAATTGCTATGAACAGCAAAAAGTTTATAAGATAGTTGTACAACATAAAGACCGCCTGATAATATCTAACTTCAACATACTGAAGATATTCTTTGAATCTCACGAAGTAGAAGTTGAATATGTAGAAGAAACTCTACCTCAAACTTATGAGGCTGAACTAATAGAAGATATGTTATCGCTTATGGCTTCCTTCAGTGCCAAGATTTACGGTAAAAGTAGTGCTGAGAAAAGGCAGAAAGAATGATTCTAGTTGAAAGACATATCATAAAACAGTCTCACCAACATTGGCCAGAGATTGATAAACTATCTTTCCTCTCTAAGAATCTATACAACGCAGCTAATTACATTTGTCGTCAACACTTCTTTGCTTCTGGTAAGAAGTATAGTCTAAATGACCTTTATCATTTAACCAAAGATTTAGTAGATTATCGTAATTTACCCACTAAGGTTAGCAAACAAATCATCAAAAGATTAGTTTCTACCTGGACTGGTTACTTTGAAGCCCAAAAAGAATGGAATAAGAATCCTTCTAAGTTTTTAAGTGAACCTAGAATACCTGGTTACAAAGATAAAGCTAAGGGACGTAATGTAGTTATCTACTATCATGAGTCAGTTTACAAAACTGAACTGAAGAAGGGAATATGTCACTTATCAATGAGTGACATTAAGATTCCCACTAAGGTAGATAATGTGGTTGAAGTGCGTTTAGTACCTCGCCTCACTTGCTATGTTGTTGAAATTGTATATGAGAAGCAGGAAGAAAGGCTGTCTACCAGTGATTATGTAGCGGGTATTGACCTGGGTTTAACTAATTTAGTAGCGTTAACTTCAAATCAACCAGGTTTTAAACCTTTGCTGATTAATGGACGACCTCTAAAATCAGTTAACCAATTTTATAACAAAACTAAGGCTAAATTACAAAGTCAATTAGGCCAAAAGCGTAAATCTAGTCAGAGAATTCAATCTATGACCTCTTACAGAAACAATTACGTTGACAACTATCTACACAACACTAGTAGAATAATTGTTAACCTACTCAAAGCTTGTGACATTGGTACTTTAGTTATTGGTAAGAATGAAAACTGGAAGCAGAACATCAATATAGGTAAAAAGAATAATCAGTCTTTTACACAGATTCCCCATGCAAGATTAATTGACCAGATAACTTATAAATGTCAATTAGCAGGAATCAAAGTTGTAGTAACTGAAGAATCCTATACCTCTAAAACATCAGCGCTAGATTTAGAAATACCTCGTAAACATTCAACCTATCTAGGTAAACGTCTAAAACGTGGTTTATTTCAGTCTAGTTTAGGAACCAAGATTAACGCTGATGTGAATGGTTCTTTACAAATTGTTAGAAAAGTATTCCCTAATGCTTATACAACAGAAGGGATAGCGAGTGCAGCCGTTGCACCATTAAAGGTTTTACCTTTATAAAGACAAGAACCATTACACATTTCTACATTAGTAGATTTTAGTAGGTTTTGGCAAACGGTAAAGACCCTTAAAATAGTCCAAGATTTGTATTTTTGTCATCTAAGGTAAAAACTATGCCCCGTCGTCAAGACCTCAAAAAAATTCTCCTGTTGGGTTCAGGTCCCATTGTCATTGGCCAAGCCTGTGAATTTGATTATTCTGGAACTCAAGCCTGTAAAGCCTTGCGAGAAGAAGGCTATGAAGTAGTGCTGGTAAATTCCAACCCAGCGACAATTATGACTGACCCCGAAACAGCGGACCGCACTTATATTGAACCGCTGACACCGGAAATAGTGGAAAAAGTTATCGCCAAAGAACGACCAGATGCTTTATTACCAACTATGGGCGGACAAACTGCGTTGAATTTAGCTGTGGCTTTGGCAAAAAATGGCGTTTTGGAAAAGTACAATGTCGAGTTAATTGGTGCGAAATTACCAGCCATTGAAAAAGCCGAAGATAGGAAACTGTTTAACGAGGCCATGGCGAAAATTGGCGTAGCAGTATGTCCCAGCGGTACAGCTTCTACTTTAGAAGAATCAAAAGCGATCGCTTTAGAAATTGGTACATATCCCCTAATTATCCGTCCAGCCTTTACAATGGGGGGGACGGGGGGCGGTATCGCCTATAATCAAGAAGAATTTGAAGAAATGGCCCAGGTGGGTATTGACGCTAGTCCGGTTTCCCAAATTCTTATTGACCAGTCTTTATTGGGCTGGAAGGAGTATGAATTAGAGGTAATGCGAGATCTAGCCGATAATGTTGTTATTATCTGTTCTATTGAAAATCTCGACCCCATGGGGATTCATACAGGAGATTCTATCACGGTTGCCCCTGCTCAAACTCTCACCGATAAGGAATATCAACGGCTGCGGGACATGGCCATTAAAATTATCCGGGAAATTGGTGTAGAAACCGGTGGTTCTAATATCCAGTTTGCAGTAAATCCCGAAAATGGTGATGTAGTCGTAATTGAAATGAATCCCCGTGTATCTAGAAGTTCGGCCTTATCTTCCAAAGCTACGGGTTTTCCCATTGCCAAAATTGCGGCTAAGTTGGCGGTGGGTTATACGTTGAATGAACTACAAAACGATATTACCAAGAAAACCCCCGCTTGTTTTGAACCAACCATTGACTATGTTGTCACAAAAATTCCCCGGTTTGCATTTGAAAAATTCCCCGGTTCTGACTCGGTATTAACGACACAAATGAAGTCAGTGGGTGAAGCCATGGCCATTGGCCGCACATTTAATGAATCCTTTCAAAAGGCTTTGCGGTCTCTGGAAACAGGCCGCGCTGGTTGGGGTGCTGATAAGGCCGAAAAATTGCCCAGCGGTGAACAAATTCGCGCCCAGTTGCGGACACCAAACCCAGAAAGAATCTTCTCTGTACGTCATGCTATGCAATTGGGAATTAGTAATGAGGAAATTTACGAATTAACAGCCATTGACCCCTGGTTTTTAGATAAGTTACAAGAACTGCTAGAAATAGAAAAGTTTCTCAAACGCACTCCCTTAAAGCAGTTGACGAAAGAACAGATGTATGCAGTCAAAAGAAATGGTTTTAGCGATCGCCAAATAGCATATTGTACTAAAACTAAGGAGGACGAAGTTCGCGCCTATCGCAAATACTTAGAAGTTATCCCCGTTTACAAAACTGTTGATACCTGCGCGGCGGAATTTGAGGCCTTGACTCCATACTATTATTCTACTTACGAAGAAGAAACGGAAGTATTACCTAGCGATAAACCCAAGGTGATGATTTTGGGAGGTGGTCCCAACCGTATTGGACAAGGGATTGAGTTTGATTATTGTTGTTGTCATGCTGCGTATTCTTTACATGATGCTGGGTATGAAACTATTATGGTCAATTCTAACCCAGAAACGGTTTCTACAGACTATGATACCAGCGATCGCCTCTATTTTGAACCGTTAACAAAAGAGGACGTTCTCAATATCATTGAAGCGGAAAATCCCCTGGGGATAATAGTCCAATTTGGTGGTCAAACACCATTAAAATTGGCTGTACCGTTGCAAGAATATCTTCAACAACAAGCAGCCCAAAATCAGGAAATCCAAAATCCAAAATCCAAAATCCAAAATCCAAAGATTTGGGGAACATCACCTGATTCTATAGACATGGCGGAAAACCGAGAACGGTTTGAAAAGATTCTTCAAGAATTAAATATCGCTCAACCGCCTAATGGTATGGCTAGAAGTTATGAAGATGCTTTAATTGTTGCCAAGCGTATTGGTTATCCAGTGGTGGTGCGTCCTAGTTATGTACTGGGAGGACGAGCGATGGAAATAGTTTATTCTGATACTGAATTGGAAAGGTATATGACCTTTGCAGTTCAAGTAGAACCAGAACACCCCATTTTAATTGATAAATTCCTGGAAAACGCCATTGAAGTAGATGTAGATGCGATCGCAGATCACACTGGTAACGTTGTTATCGGTGGCATCATGGAACATATCGAACAAGCGGGTATTCACTCAGGTGATTCCGCTTGTACCTTGCCCTCAATTTCCTTATCTCCAGCAGTGCTAAACCAAATCCGTTTATGGACAGTACAACTAGCACAAGCTCTATCCGTAGTGGGATTAATGAATATTCAGTTCGCCATAGTTGGTAATAATAGTTATTCCCCCCAGGTGTATATTCTGGAAGCTAACCCCAGAGCATCACGGACTGTTCCTTTCGTATCTAAAGCTACAGGCGTACAATTAGCCAAACTAGCCTCCTTAGTTATGTCCGGTAAAACCTTAGAGGAACTAAAATTCACCAAAGAAGTCATTCCCTCACATATAGCCGTTAAAGAAGCCGTTTTACCATTTAGTAAATTTCCGGGTACAGATACCATATTAGGTCCAGAAATGCGCTCAACAGGGGAAGTAATGGGCATTGATAGGGATTTCGGCCGCGCCTTCGCTAAAGCAGAATTAGGTGCAGGGGAAAAACTACCGCTTCAGGGGACTGTATTTGTATCTATGAGTGATAGAGATAAACCTTTAGCCGCTGATGTGATTAAAGAGTTTATTAAATTAGGCTTTACAATTATGGCCACCCAAGGTACACGCCAAATTTTGGAAAAAGCAGAGTTAGAGGTGACATCAATTCTTAAACTCCATGAAGGTCGTCCTCATGTTCTTGATGCTATCAAAAATGGCAACATTCAACTCATTATTAACACACCCTCTGGAGAAGAAGCCCATGCAGATTCTAAGCTAATTCGTCGCACAGCGTTAGGTTATAAAATTCCCATTATTACCACCATTGCAGGCGCTAGGGCTACAGTCGCGGCTATCCGTTCTCTGCAAAATACTACCTTAGATGTCAAAGTTATCCAGGAATACTGTCATCAAAGTTAGAGGACTTCAGCCCTTGTGACGAGAGAATGAACCACATTCTAGAAATATAAGCGTTCTAGTGAGGGTGTTGTCAAAGGATAGGACAGGAAGGAAAAAAGTAGGTTTCAACCGGATTTTACCTTTACCTCAGTCCTATTTTCTTAACCACTAAGCATTGACATAAATATTAAGCAATTATTACAAGAGAATAATTATGGTTATCATTGAGATATTTTAACAAATATGAGGAAGGAATTTTTTTCGGGAGACATTTGGCTCAAATCCTTTAAATGTAAGATGTTCAGCAACTTGAGATTTTGAGGTGATGTCAGTTGGCTGGGAAAGTGCGGATTTTGCGGTAGTCAAATTATTCTCATAAATGTTACAATTCTTAACACCGCTAAAAACGCAAAAAATATCTGACTTGCTACCCTGTATCTAAGCCATAGATACTGGCAAAAACCAGCGTATAACTGTAGTATTTGGCGGTAAAATACCTAATTTCCCAAAAGATGAGCAACAGTCTTTGACTAGGCGCTTTTGTTGTCAACCATCATCAGGGTTTCTAGTCCAATTAGGTAGCAACCTCCCAATATGATGATTCGATTCACGAGTCTATCAAAACACAGCACACAATAGTGTAACCCACCATTACCAAAGAGTAGCGCCATGAAGACCGCTAAAACAGCCACCGACCTCGTGCGGACTTACCTGCGTGAGATTGGCCGTGTGCCACTCCTCACCCACGAAGAAGAGATTTTTTATGGTAAACAGGTGCAACGATCTACTGCATTGCATGAGATCCGGGAAGGTCTTGCTACCCGGTTGGGTCATCCACCAAGTTTAGAAGCATGGGCAGCAGCATCTGATTTAGAAGTATCAGAATTAAATCAGGCCATTTCCCAAGGTGAAATAGCTAAACGGAAAATGGTAGAGGCCAATCTCCGATTAGTTGTTTCTATTGCCAAAAAGTACATTAAGCGCAATGTTGATTTACTTGACCTCATTCAAGAGGGCAGTATTGGTATGCAAAGAGGTGTAGAAAAGTTTGACCCCACTAAAGGCTATAGATTTTCTACTTATGCTTATTGGTGGATTCGTCAAGCTATTACCCGTGCTATTGCGGAAAAAGCCCGGACTATTCGCCTACCTATTCATATTACCGAAAAACTCAATAAAATTAAAAAAGCCCAGCGTCAACTATCCCAAGGTCTGGGACGTGCGCCTACAATAGCTGAATTATCCCAAGAATTAGACCTCACACCTAAACAGGTGCGAGAATATCTAGAAAAGGCTCGTCTGCCATTATCTCTAGATTTGCGTTTAGGGGATAATTATGATACTGAACTTGGGGAAATGTTAGAAGATACAGGTGCAACACCAGAGGATTTTGTCATGCAAACTTCTCTATCTTATGACTTAGAGCGGATGATGTCAGAACTCACCCCCCAACAACAGGATGTAATTAGTCTACGCTTTGGACTAAAAGATGGACAATCCTTGACTTTGGCTAAAATTGGTGAAGTTCTGAATATTAGCAGGGAACGGGTTCGTCAAATTGAACGCGAAGCTTTAAGTAAACTTCGCAAATCTAAAGCCACTATGAATGAATATCTTGCAAGTTAGTCCCTTGTTTTCTGCTTTATGGGTGGATTTTCACCACCCATACCCATACTCATAGGTGAAAAAAACCCCCATTTCTAGTACGGTTAAACCGACTACCTCAAAAGGAATAATCTGCTATATTAGTTAATATCATCTGTATATCTGTATAATAGTCAACTAAATCGAAGCAACAATACTATCAGTTATTTCAGTCACAAACCCCATTCTTAGCAGTGACACTATAGGAGGTCAAGCGTGAGTAATCAATCTAACCGAGTATCAGAATTTTTTAATAGTGAGTCGGAAGCCAGTAATTTATTATGGCAATACGTTAAATCCTTAAGTCCAGATACAATTACTCAATTATCCAAACCCAGTTCCCATGAAGTTTTACAGGTCATGGAACGTAATATTATCGGACTTTTAGGAAATCTCCCTTCTGAACAGTTCGGTATTACTATTTCTACCAGTCGAGAAAGTTTGGGTCGCTTATTAGCATCCGCGATGATTAGTGGTTACTTTCTACGGAATGCAGAACAAAGAATGGGTTTTGATATGGTTATACAAGCAACAGAAGCAAATAATAGCGAAACTGAATAATATTATTGTAGCTTAGGAAAATTATCAAAACAAAGATCAACTCGGTAGAGATATAATTAATCTGCCGAGTTTTTTGATTATTTATTGGTAGTTGATAAGTAATACAGCACTACAAGAGTGTTATGAGGTACATATCTAGCCTGCACCACAAGAGTTTCATGATTCAACTTTGTACCTCATCAAAGCGGAAAACGCTGTATTGTATTAAGTAGGTGAACAGAAAAAAACTGACATAAGTAACGAAAATTAAAGTTGCCCAAAACCTGTTCCCTGTTCCCTGTTCCCTTGTCATAACGACATTTAACGCCAACCTACTTGTATGACTGAAAGCAATTTTTCTATTCCTCATAAAATTATTGGTGTTGCTGTTATTTGGAATGACCAAAAACAGATTTTAATTGACCGTCGGCTTCCCCAGGGTACAATGGGTGGTTTATGGGAATTTCCGGGAGGAAAAATCGAAATTGGTGAAACTATTCAAGAATGTATTAAACGCGAAATATCGGAAGAGTTGGGAATAGAAATTGCAGTTGGAGAACATTTAATTACTATTGATCATACTTATGATCATTTACGAGTGACTTTAACAGTACATCATTCTCAACATTTAGCGGGTGTTCCTCAAGCCATAGAATGTGATGAAATTCGCTGGGTGAGTTTGGATGAATTGGATAATTTTACTTTTCCAGAAGCGAATGGGGAAATTATTGCGGCTTTAAGGAAATATCAATTTTAACAAAAACCTGTTCCCTGGCATTTTTGACATTTGGAGGATCTGCGTCAACCATAAGGTTAGATTCTCCCTGTACCTTGACAGGAAGAACATTCAATTTTCTCGTTTTTGTGAGTAGACAAAACCCCACTATACTGATCTCAATTGACGTACACCCACGTATTCCCTATATTTGTACTGAGAGAATTTTGATTTTGCCTGGGATTCCCTCAAATTGCCCTAAGATTGCCCTGAAATAAACGGTAAATTAGCGATCGCCCCCAAGCACTAGGTCGTATAATTAGATCAGGAAAATTAGCACCTGTATTGAAATTGTGAGACTTTCAACTGAATCACCTATTATTACTTCATCAATTTTGCGGTGTGAGGAAGTCATAGCTATCTTGCGTCCTCAGCATGACGCGATTCGGGCGTTTCACGTTGCATCACTGTTTTTATTTGGTTCAGTGGCACGAAATGAAGCTACGCCTAGTAGTGATATTGACTTGTTGGTTGAATTTTCTAAACCCGTCGGGATGTTTACCTTTGCGCGGCTACAAATTTATCTGGAAAAATTGTTAGGTTGTGCGATTGATTTAGGTACACCGGACTCCCTCAAGCCTTATTTAAACGATGTTGTCATAGCTGAGGCGAAACGTGTCTTCTAGAAGTTTGCAACAGAGGTTACGGGATATTCTTGAACAGGCTGAAGAGATTTTAGTTTTTGCCGATGGTTTGGACTTTGAGGCTTTTTGTGCTGATGCTAAAACTGTCAAAGCGGTTTTGTATGATTTAGCAGTTATTGGTGAGGCTGCACGCAGTCTCCTTCCAGATATTCTTGATATATACCCCAATCTACCTTGGCAAGAAATGCGTGCTTTAAGAAATCTCGCAATTCATGAATATTTTCGAGTAAGTTTGCCTATTGTTTGGACAACAATCAATGAAGATTTGCCACCGTTAATTGAGCAAATTCGTGAGTTGATTAATAGAGTTTAAGGAGGGTATTTTGGTGAATTGGGCTGAGTTTATAAAAGAAATTGCACGTCAAAAATTACATAAAGAGGTGCATCGGTTGACTTTTATTGAAATATTTGGAGACAACGAATCACCAACAATAGATAAAACAATAATGCTAAATTAGTTGATGCGATCCCTGTACGTGGAGATATTTATGGTTTTAATTAATTAAAAATTTAGACTTTTATGGTATAATGGCATTGCTAAAAATGCTTTTTCAACAAAAGCAACATTTATTTTTAAAATGAAAAGTAACAATCTATTAACACTATTTATTTGTTACTAATAATTTTCTACAATGGTTAAAAAGACTTTTATAAAAGGTGTAGGTAAAAAATGTCTAAAACCGTTGCTGACGTGATGAGTCGTGATCCTATACTCGTCCGTCCTCAAACTCCATTAAAAGAAGCTATCCAGATTTTAGCAGAAAAACGAATTAGCGGTTTACCTGTAATTGATGACGCGGGTAAATTAGTTGGTATTATATCAGAAACAGACTTGATGTGGCAAGAAACCGGTGTCACCCCACCAGCTTATATTATGATTTTGGATAGTGTGATTTATTTACAAAATCCTGCTACCTATGAACGAGATTTACATAAGGCTTTAGGACAAACTGTAGGAGAAGTTATGAGTAAAAATCCCGTGGCTATTTCTCCTCAGAAATCATTAAAAGAAGCGGCACAATTGATACAAAATCACAAAGTTCAGCGTCTCCCTGTTCTTGACAATGGGGGTAATGTCATTGGTATTCTCACTCGTGGTGATATTATTCGTGCTATGGCTGCTGAGTAGGAAGCACAGAAGAGAAATATTTTTAAGCAACAACTGACAACTGACCACTGACCACTGACCACTGACATAGGATAATTAAATGGCTGTTTCTGCTGATACTATCAAAACATCACTAAATTCTGACAATTTGGGCGATCGCTTACGTGCGGTTAATCAAATCCGCGAACTAGAACCACATATCGGTTTAGAATTAATACAGATTGCTATAGGTGATAGCAGTGCGCGGGTACGTTATGCTGCTGTCAGTCAAATGGATACCCTGGGAAAACAGGATTTACCATTATCCTTGACAATATTACGGGGTTTACTTGAAGATCCTGAAGCAGATGTCCAAGCAGCAGCAGCAGACTGTTTAGGTGCGCTAAAATTACATGATGCTTTTGAGGACTTACAAAAGCTTTACCAAGAAACATCAGAATGGTTAGTCCAGTTTAGCATCATTGCCACATTAGGAGAATTAGGAGATATCCGAGCCTTTGAATTACTTACACAAGCACTCACTTCCGATAATGGCTTAATTCAAACTGCGGCCATTAGTTCTTTTGGTGAGTTGGGAGATACAAAAGCAGTTCCTCTCCTGATTCCATACTGCACTAATCCAGATTGGCAAGTACGTTATAGAGTTGTTCAAGCTTTAACTCGCTTAGGTAATGATGAAGCTAAATCCATTTTAGCAACTTTAGTGAATGATGAAGTAGAAGCTATTTCTAATGAAGCTAAAAAAGCCTTACAGTTAGTTTAGCCTAGTAGTTGCGTTTATTCAATAAAGCGCAACTGCTGAACTCACTTTTCTAAATAACTTGATTTTTGATTGATATAAAGAAATTTGATTATTAACCACCATATACCTGCGGCCAAGTCGTCAGCAAAAATACTATAACCGCGCTGATAGCTAGGACACCTTGAATCAAATTTCCCACCACCGTTCCCACAGTAATTCCGATACCAGCTTTTACCGCAGGCCATAATCGTCTTTGGTAAAGGAACTCACCTACAATTGCACCTAATAATGGTCCAAATAGAATACCTAATAACGGTCCACCAAAGGGTAAAGCAGGTAATAATCCAAAAAATCCCATTAACAAACCCACAAAAGCGCCAATTTGTCCCCACTTACTAGCACCGGCTTGTTTTGCACCAATGTAACCAGCAAGGAAATCAACTCCCGTACTTAGAAGTAAAACAATGATTGTCACAATCAGGGGAATTTTAATAGCAGCAAAGGAATGACTGACGATTCCCCAGATGATAATAGATATTAAAATCAGGCTGCTTCCAGGGATAGCAGGAACTACAGCACCAATAATTCCCACCAACATTATAGCCAATAATAGCCAATAAATAATCTGCATAATTAATTTAGGAGTTGGAAGTTAGGAGTCAGAAGGAAGAAAAAAATTACTCATTACTAAAAATGACAGCTAAATTAGCTACGCAAAAACCATTTATTTTGACTTATAAAAATGTGATGATCGAAAACCTGGGTTGGAATATAAGGTCTCTTGAGAGGGGAGAGTGTCAAAATTACCCACTCCTCCATCATCAATATACAACTTACAGCAATTTTAATGTACTTATACCACACTTTTGTTTTTATATTCCTTTCTTCCTTTGCGACTTTGCGCCTTGGCGTGAGACTCGAAAATGTGGTTTATTTACCTAAAAATCACTGTAATTAGTTTAATTACCCCTTCGCGCTTTTGCTCCTGCGCGTCTTGGTGGGAAACCTTGAGCAAAAATAAAGCATAATTAACCATTATCAAAATTATCAAACCCAGAAAAAACATTATGAACACACAACCCCTCCCCCTCCGCGTCGGAGTTCTCGGTTTTGGTGGACTCGGCCAAGCAGCAGCCAAACTCCTTTCCAGCAAACAGGAAATGATTCTCGTCGCCGCCGCAGACCAAAAAGGTTACGCTTACTCTAGAGAAGGCTTAAACACCCAAAGTTGTATCACAACCTACCAAAATCAAGGTACAGTAGGTTATTTAGAATCCGTTGGGACTTTAAGTGACAACAGTATTCAAGAACTAATCACCACCAGTCAGCCCGTAGATGGTTATTTTCTGGCTTTACCCAACCTTCCTAATGATTTTATCCCTTCGGTAGCTAAACAGTTCATTCAAGCCGGTTGGCGCGGTGTCCTGGTTGATGCTATAAAACGCACCAGTGCCGTAGAACAACTTTTAGCTATGAAAGATGAACTACAAGCAGCGGGAATTACTTACATGACTGGCTGTGGTGCTACACCCGGACTCTTAACCGCTGCCGCCGCTTTAGCCGCCCAAAGTTACGCTGAAATCCACAAAGTAGAAATTACCTTTGGTGTAGGAATTGCTAACTGGGAAGCTTACCGTGCTACTGTGCGGGAAGATATTGGCCACATACCCGGTTATACAGTAGAAACTGCTAGAGCCATGACAGACCCAGAGGTAGAAGCACTACTAGATAAAACCAATGGTGTGTTAACTTTAGCGAACATGGAACACGCCGATGATGTGATGTTAGAAATAGCGGGTATTTGTTCACGGGATAGAGTCACAGTTGGTGGTGTCGTTGATACCCGCAATCCGCAAAAACCTCTCAGTACAAATGTAAAAATTACCGGACGCACCTTTGAGGGTAAAATATCCACTCACACCTTCACATTAGGGGATGAAACCAGTATGGCCGCCAATGTGTGTGGTCCAGCCTTTGGTTATCTTAAAGCTGGTCAAGAATTGCATAATAGGGGCATTTCTGGCTTATTTACCGCAGCGGAAATTATGCCAAAGTTTGTCAAATAGACATCTGGTGAAAAATATTGTAGAGACGTTCCATGGAACGTCTCTACAAGGGTTGTAAGTCACGCACATTTAATTACCTCCAGATGTCTAATAGGTGATTGGTAAAAAACAAAATCCCCGACTTCTTTAAAGAGTCCGGGATCTTCTCCAGATACAGCACTTCCCGGTGTTATGAGGTACATATTTAGCGGGCAAGATGCCCGCACTACAAGAGTTTCATCATTCAACTTTGTACCTCATAAGAGCAGAAACCGCTGTATTTAGCCCAAGTCCTAACCTATACTATCATATACCTTGAACATAGGCAGATACATAGCCAGCAAAATTGTCCCTACCATTCCCCCCACGACCACAATCATCAGTGGTTCTAAAATACTAGTGAGTGCTTTTACGGCCTGTTCGACTTCATCTTCATAAAAATCAGCAATTTTCATCAACATTGCATCTAGTTGACCTGTTTCTTCACCGATAGTCATCATCTGAATTGCCATAGCTGGAAAAACGGCTTTTTTGAGTAAAGCAATACTAATCATACCCCCCTGTTGCACCTCTTCACGAGCAGCGTCAATAGCATTAGCAACAACTTGATTTCCTGACGTATCCCGCACAATTTCTAAAGAGGTTAAAATGGGTACTCCAGAGCGGGTTAAAGCCCCAAAAGTGCGACTAAAACGAGCAATGGATGATTTTTGAATCAAATCACCAAACAAAGGTATTTTTAAGGAAATAGTGTCAATACTTAACTTCCCAACTGGGGTTTTATAATACTGCTGATAGAGAAACCACAATGCAAATAAAACCCCAATTACTAATAGGGATAAATAACTTCGTAATACTTCACTACAAATGAGCAAAAATTGCGTCAGTGCCGGTAATTCTGCTCCCAAATCTTTAAAGATATTTGCAAAAATGGGAATCAGAAAAACTGTCATCCCTACAAAAATAGCAGTTGCTAAAAAACCCACAACTGCTGGGTAAGCCAAAGCTGATTTAATTTGGTTTTGTAACCTTGCCATGTCTTCTAATAATTTAGAGAGACGATTTAAGACCTCATCTAATACACCACCAATTTCTCCAGCCTCTACCATACTCACATACAAACCATCAAAACAATCAGGATGTTTACTCATGGCATCTGAGAGGTTAACGCCAGCTTGAACATCAGCGCTAATTTCCATCAAAGCCGCTTTCATTTTAGGATTAGTACACTGTTCAGATAGTACACCCAAGCCTCTAACTATCGCCACACCTGCATTTACTAAAGCAGCAAATTGACGAGAAAAAACCGCTTTATCTTTAACAGAAACCTTAACCAAAGAATTCTGGATTTTCTTTATATCCAACTGAGAAGCAAGAGTTTGAGATTCTTTGATATTCTGAATAACAAAACCTTGATTTCTCAAATTGAGCCGGGCTTCAGTCAAGGAATTAGCGGTAAATTTTTCGCTTCTGGCTTTTCCTTGGGAGTCACGAATAACAGCAATGTAAGTAGGCATGATATTAGTTCGGTTATTTGTTATTTGTTAGTTGTCATTGCAAAAAATCATCTTTCCATATTACCCATTACCTATTCCCATTACCCATTTATTTTAATTTACTTTAGCTCCTGCTGTTGCTGTTGCGCCAATTAGACGCTGCAATTCATCTGGTTTAGAGGTTTTAGACATTGCTGCTTGGAAAGAAATAGCTCCAGCTTTATATAAATCAGCTAAAACTTTCTCTAAAGTTTGCATTCCCAATTTACCTCCAGTTTGAATAGCTGAGTAAATTTGTGCTGTTTTTCCTTCTCGAATCAAGTTAGAAATAGCCGGAGTAATAATCATAATTTCTTGGGCCATTACTCGTCCATATTCACCTGGGTTAGGATTTTTCTTAGGTACTAAAGTTTGACTAAAAACTGCTATTAAAGAGTTAGACAACTGTACCCGCACCTGAGTTTGTTTTTCTGCTGGGAAAACGTCAATAATCCGGTCAACAGTTTGTGAGGCAGAACTAGTATGTAATGTACCAAATACTAAATGACCTGTTTCTGCTGCGGTAATTGCCAAAGAAATGGTTTCTAAATCTCGCATTTCTCCGACTAAAATAATATCAGGATCTTCCCGTAAAGCTGCTCTTAAAGCATTAGCAAAACTTTTAGTATCTTCTCCTAATTGGCGTTGATGAACCACACTTTTAACTGGTTCATAAACAAATTCAATGGGGTCTTCAACTGTTATAATGTGTTCCGCCCTAGTGCGGTTAATTAAGTCAATCATGGCCGCTAGGGTAGTGGTTTTTCCCGAACCTGTCGGACCTGTAACCAGAATTAGCCCTCTGGGTTTATTCGACATTTCCCGAACGACATCTGGTAAACCTAATGTATCAAAACTGGGGATTTTAGAACTTAAAGCCCGTAAACAAGCAGCATAAGCACCACGTTCTTTATAGACATTCACCCGGAAACGAGCCAACCCCCTGACACCGTAAGAACAATCTAATTCCCATGTCTGTTCTAAGGTTTTGCGCTGAGTATTGTTAAGCATACTGAAAATTAGCCTTTGACACTCATCCGCTGTGAGGATGTGGTCGCCAATGGGTGTAAGATGGCCACTGATACGGAAATAGGGCGGTAAACCAGCGGATAAGTGCAAATCTGACCCGCCCATATCAATCAGTTGTTCCATCAATTCTTCAATCATGATTTCCATACTTTGACTTTGCTCCCATTAAAAATTAAAAACTTCAAACTAAAACCCCACACTGACTGTACTTAACTCGTAAATCGAGGTGTCGTACAGTAGGGACAATCTAACCATTGTGGTTGTAATTCTGCGCTACAAGTACGACAAGTCAGACCACTTTTCCGTTTAGCCTTTAATTCAGCCTCTACACCACTATCTGTAAATGTTACCCGTTCTACTTCCTCTAAAGTAGTTATACCTTGACGAACTAAGTCTAAACTGTAAGCGAGTAAAGTTTTCATACCCTCTTCCACAGCTAGTTCTTTAATCCGTTCTGTGGACGCTTCTTTGTTAATCAGGGTTTGTAAGTTTTCAGTAATTCGCATTACTTCGTAAACACCACAACGCCCCTTATAACCCACACCATGACATTTTGGACAAATATTTGCACTATGGGCAGGTATTTCTTCTGGTGGTATTGTATTAGCTTTATAGAAAATAGTGGAAATTTCTTGGGAAACTGATAAACCATAACGGGCTAGTTCTTCGCTAGTAGGAGTATAGGGAATGCGACATTCAGAACAAACACGACGGACTAAACGTTGTGCTAAAACACCAATTAGAGAACTGGAAATCATGAACGGTTCAATCCCCATTTCTCCTAAACGAGCGATCGCTCCGGGTGCATCATTAGTGTGTAAAGTAGTTAATACCAAGTGACCTGTTAACGCTGCTTCAATGGCCGTTTTCGCTGTTTCCCTATCCCGTGTTTCCCCCACCAATAACACATCTGGATCTTGACGCAAAAAAGCCCGCAATGCCGTAGAAAAATCTAACCCTTTTTGACGAATTACCTGGACTTGAGTAATCCCCGGTAAACTGTACTCAATGGGATCTTCTACCGTACTGATATTAATCCCCGGATCATTCTTTTCTGATAGTGCTGAATACAACGAAGTAGTTTTACCCGAACCTGTCGGTCCTGTCACCAGAATCAATCCGAAGGGCTTGCTCACCATATCTTTGACGATATTTAAGGTTTCTGGATCAGTAATTAACTTATCCAAACCCAATTGGGTCGAAGAGTTATCTAAAATCCGAATCACCACTTTTTCTCCGTACCGACTAGGTAGGGTACTGACCCGGAAATCCACCTTTCTTCCTTCAAAAATACGGCGAATACGTCCATCTTGAGGTAAACGTCTCTCAGCAATGTCTAAACTAGAGATAATTTTAAACCGAGCTATGACTGCCGAGATAATTTTTTTCGGCATATTTTCAAAGGCCTCACGTAATACCCCATCCTTGCGGAAACGAACTCGCAGATATTCTTCTTGAGGTTCGACGTGAATATCGGAAACACGCTCATTTAAAGCCTTGAGCAAAATCCGATTCACAAGTTTAATAATTGGTGCATCCTCAGCCCCCTTCATTGCTGAACTCAGATCAAGATCCTGATCAGAACTTTTATCTAATTCTAGAGTGCCTAAATTATCTAAATCCTCTTTAACATTATATGTTTTTTGCTGATCTAATATCCTTTGTTGTACAGCTTGTTGATCTAAATATTGATTAATGATTTGCTGGTAATCTTCTAGGGTAATTACCATGCGTCGCCAGGACAACCCTTGAGAACGAAATATTCGGTTGAGTTCATCACCAGCTTCCAGGTCATCTGGATTAACCATCGCTACCAAAATATACGGTGGGTTTTCATAATCATTTTTTGACCATGGTACTAACTGATACCGACGACAAATCTCAACAGGAATCAGGGTCTGAATTAAACTACTGATCTGTTTGATCTCAATTTCCTGAACTTCTAAATCCAACGTCTCAACGCCGTATAAAATTTTCAGTTCAAATAAATTTTGTTTTCTGTATTCCCTGGACAACTCAGGTGATAGTTGTCGCCCAGTAATAGACTCTAATACTTCTGTTAGTTGTCGGCCAGATTTGCGGCTTTCAATCACAGCCCGTCTCATTTGCTCATTATTGACATAGCCAGATTGTATCAGTTTACTACCAAAAGCCGAAAACTCGGTTCTTGGAGTCAGCGCGGTACTCCGTTCTTGCGGTGATGAGTAAGTCATAAGTAATTTAGCCAGGGCTAACAACAGTTATTTAAAATCTAGTTATATCCATACATATTACCTGATATAATTAGTGATCAAGCTGCTCTTTACCTAATTTAATAGGTAAAACCTAATTATTGTTGAATCCTAATGGCTGATACCTGGAAAAGTAATTCCTTTGGCCTTTGTGCTTCAATCCAACAAAGCTAAAAGTAACACAGCTATTGATCAGTTATTTCTCTATGCTTGTATTCTGTTTCATTTACATTATATTTTGTGACTAGAACTCGTGAACCCTTAGTTAGTTTAGCACTGTATCATGCCTTTAAGTGGTCGGTAATTAGCCCCTTGCTACACACATACTTCCGAGGCAAAATTTATGGCGCGGAAAATGTCCCCCAAAGCGGTGCTGTGATCATAGTTAGTAATCATGCTAGTTATTTTGACCCACCTATAGTTTCCAGTTGTGTCCGTCGTCCAGTGGCTTACATGGCCAAGGAAGAATTATTTAAAGTCCCTGTTTTAGCCCAAGCAATTAAATTATACGGTGCTTACCCCGTCAATCGCGGTACTGCTGACCGCAATGCTATCCGTGCGGCTCTAGAATATTTAGAGAATGGTTGGGCTGTGGGTGTATTTTTAGAAGGTACACGCACTCCAGATGGTCGCATAAGTGACCCAAAAAGAGGCGCAGCCCTCCTAGCGGCTAAGGCCAAAGCTCCTTTTTTACCAGTGTGTTTATGGGGAAGTGAACAAATTTTACAACCTGGTTCTTCTTTACCTCGTCCAGTGCCTTTAACTATTAGAATTGGTCAATTAATTGATGCTCCCAGTTCTACTAATAAGGAAGAATTGGCAAGAGTGACTCAACAATGTGCAACTGTAATTAATCAAATGCACGATTTGGGTAGGTAAAATTTAAAAAGGAGATGCACTATAGCATTTCCTTTCTCAGTCAGATACAGGAATTAGCAATAAACCGCAGATAAACCCAGATAAACCCAGTTGTAGGTTGGGTTAAGCGCAGCGCAACCCAACAGCACATCTTGAATATTATGATCAATGTTGGGTTTCACTTCGTTCTACCCAACCTACACAATTTATAATTTGTATAAGTTTAGCTTCGTAATGACCAAAGCTAAACCGTTTTTTTACACACCTCTAAATATTTGAGTTATGTAACTGATTTAGCAATTGTAATGCTTACCGCAGCTATATTTATGATGGGTTTCCAAACTATCTAGATCTGTTGGTATACCTAATCTATTTAAAGATGCTAAACAATATCCTAGTTGGTTCTTTAACTGTGCAACTTGCAGCTTGAGTTGATTAATCTCTATTGCTAATAAGCTATCATGGTTAGATGTAATTTTCATTTTCCGTTGCTTTTTATATGTAGTTTTCATTTTTGCGTCCTTTAAGGAAATTTATGGAAATTGAAGTTAATTAGGACTTACGCAAGATTTACGGAATAAACGAACCACTCCAGGCACAGAGAACACAGAGAAATGAGGGTTTGAGAGATATTTTGCGTAAGTCCTGTTAATATTGGGATTTATGCAACTGATAGATGCTTGAATGGACGCTCTTTTAATTGTTGAGACAATTCTTGTGCATAAGTATCAAGTTGTGGAGTTGTCATTGCTTTCAGAACGCGCTGTTTATGAGTGGGAATTTGAAGCTGTGTAAGCAACTGCATGATATCTTGCATTAAATAGCCACGTCTTTCTTCATCCTGTTTCGCTTGAATTTGTTGATTCTGCACATTAGATAATTCAGTAACAGATTGTATCAATTCAATTACTTCAGACGGAGAAGAACCCAATGCCAAAGATTTTTGAGCCAGATCAATAGCTGATAAGCTATCATTGTTAAATGTTGGTTTCATTTTGTGTAAATAACAAAATTTGGAACTTTTACTTACAAACAATTCAATCAAGTTAATAACCTGCCCCAACTACAATTGGGAAAGGTTACGCAAATCAAAAGACATTCCAATGGCGTTGGAGTGTCTTATTTTTTGCTTACCAGCTATTATTGCACAGTATATCTTAACTGTCAAGAGCCAGATTTATCAGCAAACTATTGCACTCTGTACAGCAAATAAATCAAATAGCTACTTATTAACAGCATACTTGAATATTTTATATTGTTGACGTAATACAAAAAGGGTGTTAAGCTAAGTTTGTAATCAGTAAAAAATAGAAAAGCAGATAAAAATGATATATAAAGAAGATTTCGAGCAACGTCTAAAAGACTTAGACTGGACACTGTACAAACTGGCCAAGGAATTTGCAGAATATCGCGCTACAGGAGGAGATGTTTCCCCAGCGTCGCGTTATCACAGTTCCATTGGTAAAGCAATAGAAAATCCTGGTAAATCTCGACTTGAAACCATAGAGGATATAGTTCAGGTTCTCAATGGAGAATTAACAATCTTATGGGACGCGGGTAAGGTAGTTACTATTCGATTAGAAGATGAAACTTTAGAAGCATTAAAGCAGAGGTCAGAAAATGAAGGAAAGACTATTAATGAGATAGCAAAACAACTTTTATTACAAGCACTTTTAGGACTTCCCGCGCAGAGGTCCAAACAAGTTACTCATTTAATCATAGGAGAAGAAACTAAAATTTGTCGTTCTTTTCATCCTATTATAGCATCTGCTTATTCTGCTGTACATGATTGGTTAGGAGAAATACCAGAAGCACAGGGATATAAAGATTTTGATTATGCAAAAGATATTTTACACTGTTTAGAAAAAGCGGATTTAAAAAGTACAGCTTTTCAGTTTTATAGTTTATTTCCCCGTTATTATTTTGAGTCAGTTCATATTTTAGATAAAATTATTAAATCAAGACATCTACTCAGTAGAATCAAATATAATCCACGCATTTGTTTAATAGATTTAGGTGGTATGGGAGCAGCTTCGGTTGCTTTTATAGAGAGAATATTGGCGTGGTATCAAGATGAGGAAATTGTAAATCCTATAGACATTATTTGTCTAGGTATTGAACCAGATTTTTCTGGAGTGACAGTATACAGTAAATTAATGAACGAAGTGAAAAATAATGTAAAATCATTAAACATAAATTTAGAGTTTCAGGTTATATGTGAGAGTGTTTCTAAAGGTATTATTACCACAATGCGCTATCTCCAAAAGAAATGTAAATCTTGGCAACAACCTGTTATATCTAATGTGATTCTAACTCAACTCGATATTACTTCATCTTTAAATAAAGAAGCAATTCTGAAAAAAGAACAATATGAAAAACTCAAATATTTAGGATTAGAAGCAGAGTTAATTTTACCAGATGAAAAAGAATTATGGTTAGAAGAATGTTTATCATATAAGCAGCTATTGGAAGAAGTACCAGTAGAAAATTTGCACCTATTAACTTTAGGTACAAAAAAAATGAACAGCTATCTTAATCAAAATTATCCCGGTTATAAATTAGAGGAAGCAACTATAGAAATTATTAGAAATATTGAAAAAGTAATGGGTGATAGTCACATAATATCACTACTCGAAAACTTACAACAAATTCAACAAGTAAATTTCAATAATCCAATTGATAGTTATTGGCATCATCATAAATCTAATCATTCATCTTCCTTTCCAGCAAGTTTTGTAACTATTACAAATAGTGAATTATCACAGGATAATAACTGGGCTGAATTAACCGACTTAAAAAATCTTGAGTTAGCTTGGGTAAGGGCAAGAAAAAATTTACTAGATGAATTTTTATATGATGAAATAGAAATTCTCCTTTTTGAAAGAAATTTAGAACACAATTTGCGAGTAATACAACAGGATTTAATAGACTACCGCTATCGCATAGATGCAGGTCAAGAGGTAATATCAGCTAATGTTCCTAAAGGTAGTAACAGCACTCGTCCTAAAGAACTTTCTAGACTGGAGGAAGAAATATTAGCTAATGCAATTATTCAAGTAATTGGGGAAAAAATGAAAATAGATTTTTATTCTTATAAGCCTAACAAAAAATCTTATGAGAATGAAAACGAATATTTATATGAAAGTTGGTGGGATGACTGGAAGAATTTTAGAAAGGCTATTAAAGACAGTTTAGAAATACAAAAAAATCAGGATGGTGCAGTTATTAGAACGGATATCCAAGCATATTATACAAGAATAAAGCAAGATAACCTCTTAGAGATTGTACAAAAAACACTCAAGATAAATGGAGAAGGCAGTGAACGCATTTATTGGCTATTAAGAAAATTAATTTACAAAGATTTAAACTATCAAAACTCAGCAGAAATGGAAGAGAAGACTGGACTCAATCAAGGTACAATTACATCAGGATTCTATGCAAATCTTTACTTGTTATCACTAGATAATAGGTTTAAAAATAATAAGGAATTTCAACTAGATTTTTATCGCTATGTTGATGATATAATCATGATTATACCTAGTTCTGATCCAGGATATATTGAGAAGGTTAAAACAGCACTACATAATGAACTAGAAAAACTTAGACTCGTTCTTAATGAGGATAAAACTGATATTTACGAAAATAAAGAAATATTTTTAGAGGCTTTTGCTGATGATACTTTATTGGCAGAGTTAGGCGACAAGTTTAAATTTTTAATGAATAAGTTATGGCTCATGAACTCTGAATACCGTATAAAGTTCAAATTCGCCCATAATAGTGATCAAGAAACTCTTTGGTGGCAACTAGTAAAAACATATCAACAATGTCTTTTCTCAATAAACTTATATTTTGACAGTGCTTATATAAGTCGTAGAATATATCAATTTCTGTTTGGAAAAAGCAAAAACAAAATTAGAGAATTAAATCTACCTACTTTTCCTAAAAGTAGTAATTTTAATATTATATCTAACTGGGAAATATGTTTTAAAAAGCCTACTGTTTCAGACTTAAATATTCAAGATCATAATTTGGATTTTCCAGATAATTTAAAATGGTTTAAAAAGACAATTGAAAATGAAAAAATTACTTACCGATGGTTGAATTATAAAAATGTTGTTAAGCAAGATATTATTAAACTGTTTAATGATAGTCTTGCATCTTTAGAAACCATTACTGAACAAATAAAGGTAAGCAAAAATAGTACACTTGACGAAAAACGTAAATTAAAAAATAAACGTAGAGAGCAAGAAACACGCTTGAGATTTGCTATTAATAAATTAGCGATTTTAGGTTTTGATGACCTATGGAAAAAAATTGTTCAGATCATCTGTGATGAAAATTTATTTGTCATCAGAGACTTACTAGATGTTATTGTAAGTTTAGCGCGTCAAGGTCATACAGAAGCTATTCAACAGTTACGAGACAACTACATCAATAAAACTAATGAAACCAGTAAGTATCTACGTGCTGTTATTATGGAAGCAATGCGCTATTTGCCAAATATTGATATAAAAGATTGGGAGTTTATTGTTAAATTATCATTAGAAGGTCAATCTGATATTGAACGTCTCAAAGCAACTGAAACATGGTTATATTTGGGTGATATTTCTAAACAATTTGAGAATGCAGAAACTATTCAATTTGTTAGCAATAAATTAGAAAATTCAAATGAATTGAACTCTAGACTCAAAAAAAATTACATCTTGATTTTAGGATTACATGATCCAGAAAGACTTGCTAATCTTCCTAATATAGAAGATTTATCTAAAACCCAAGATTATCTTATTTCTGATTCATGCAAGTTGGCATTAGATGGAAAAGTATCAGCAATTTTTGAACAAGATGAACCTGCAATTCTTCGTTCTTATTATAGTCTTAAAGCATCAGGTTCTAAAGAAAAACCTTATCACTCACTTAGTATTTAAAATTATTTCAATCCTATGATCATGTCACAAAACCAACCCAATCCAGAACAACTAAAAATTATCAACCACATAAATGGAGCATTATTAATATTAGCTCCCGTGGGAACTGGTAAAACCCGCGTTTTATCATCAAGAGTTATCAACGCAATTAAACAAGGTATTCCTCCTGAAAAAATCCTCTGTCTCACTTTCACTAACCGCGCAGCAAAGGAAATGAAAGAACGGTTAACAAAAATGTGTCCTCAACAATTTCGCTATATCACAATTAAAACTTTTCATAGTTTATGTACTTCTATTCTGAGAACAGAAGCCAGAAATATTGGTTTACCAGCAGATTTTATAGTTTATGATGATACTGACTGCTTAGGAATAGTTAAAGGTATTTTTCAACTACGTGACGATAAAAAAGCTCAAAATAAATTATCACAAATAGCAGATTGTAAAACTAAAGCGAGTCATTTACAACTATCTCCTAATTACCCTCTAGAAAAATTATTTGCACCATTAGGAATAGATCATGCAAAATTAGCTAATAAATACCAAAATTTATTACAAGAACGTCATGCTTTAGACTTTGCTGATTTAATCTTTTATATTCGTTCTTTGTTTTCCTATTATCCAGAAATTAAACGAAGATGGGAAAATCGGTTTGATTTTATTCAAGTAGATGAAGTTCAAGATACTCACTTATCAGAATATGAACTTGTCAGAACTTTAGCTGCTAGAACTGGTAATATTGCTATAATTGGAGATTTAGATCAGACTATTTATGAATGGAGAGGTTCTGAACCTGAAAAAGTTGTCAGTCAATTTAAACAACAGTTTCAACCTCAAGAATATTCTCTAACTTGGAATTATCGCGCTACTAGAACTTTACTTAATACCGCTTCTGGTTTTGCTGATTCCTTTGCAACAAGACATACAAAAATAACTCCTGCACCTCATTGTCAAAATGGCGAATTAATTCCAATTTATGCAGCTAAAAATGAATATGATGAAGGAGAATGGATTGCTAAACAAATTCAAAATTTAGCTAAAAATAATCCCGATTTTTTATATAATAGAGTTGCTGTTTTAACGAGAAATCATAAACGTATTGGTATAATTAGCAAAACTTTAGAAAAATTCAATGTTCCCTGTATCACAGTTGAACAACATCATTTTTTTTCTCTTCAAGAAATTAAAGATACTCTTGCTTATTTACGTTTGATTATTAATCCTTTTGATGCAACTTCACTGTTAAGAATGTTATTACGTCCTAGTCGGGGAATTGGTAATGTTACTATTAATAATGTCATCAAAGAAGGTGAAGTTTGTGGTTTTAAATTAACTGATATGGCTTCAACACAAACTTTTATTGATGGTGATCCTTTTAGTAATTTAATTACTGCTTATAATTCAGGAACAATTGTTGTTTTTGATGTGGAAACTACGGGTTTGATCACCGGTAAAGATCAAGTAATTGAAATTGCTGCTATTAAATTGATTAATGGTCAGATAAAATCTGAATTTCATGCTTATATTAAAAATACTATACCCGTGGGAGATTCGGAACAAATACATGGTTATAGTGATGAATTTTTAGCCACAAATGGGAGAAATGCTCTTGATGTATTTATAGAGTTTTTAGCATTTATTAGTGATGCTTTTTTATTGGGACATAATCTCGGTTTTGATATTAAAATGATTATAGCTGATGCTCAAAAATTGGGTTTATCAACTCCTCAATTTATATGGGGAGATACCTGGGATTTAGCAAAACGATTTATCAAAGCAGATAGTTATAGTTTAGAAAATTTAGCAACTCAATTAAACCTCAATCAATTACCCAGTCATCGCGCTCTTGATGATACCCGTACAACTGTGGAATTATTAACAATTCTCATACCTTTAATTAAACATCGTGCTGATTATCGTCAAGCTTTAGTTTATCGTTATGGAGAGGAATTTGAAGCTTTAGCTAATGATATTCACAGTTGGAAAAATTCCAGCCAAAAATTACGTCCAGCAGATTTATTAGGTAATATTTTAATCGAGTCTGGTTTATATGATTTTTATGAAAATCATCAACCACACAGGTTAGAAAATCTGAAAAGATTAGTTAAGATGTTCAAAGAACAGGATAATTTAGAATTACATCCTGATACAGCGTTAAGAAATATTCTCGAATATACAGCTTTAGCGAAAAATTTAGATCAAATTTCTCAAGAAAATAATCAGGTTTTAATTATCACAATTCATCAATCCAAAGGTTTAGAATTTGATCATATTTTTATTGCGGGTATGTGTGAGCAAGAATTTCCCAGTTATTTCAGTTTACGGGATAATAAATTAGAGGAGGAAAAGCGGTTATTTTATGTAGCTTTAACAAGAGCAAAAAAACAGTTATTTATCTCCTGGTTTCTCAAAGATGATAAAAATGAACCTAAGTCCAAAAGTCAGTTTATTAACTCACTACCTGCTGAATATTTAATTGAAACTACATTCTCTAGCAGGTAATAAAATGATTGTAATACCAAATAAAATAAGATTTTAAGAATAATTGACCACAGATAAACGTAGATAAACGCAGCTAGGGAGGGATAAAGAGGGATAAAAACAGATGGATTAATGGATTTTATGATTCTGTGCAATCTCAGATACAGCACTTCCCGGTGTTATGAGGTACATATTTCGCGGGCAAGATGCCCGCACTACAAGAGTTTCATCATTCAACTTTGTACCTCATAAGAGCAGAAACCGCTGTAAAATGAGGTTGTTATATTGTAAAATCAAATTAGTAACTAAAAAAGTGGGAAATTATGTCGGAATTACGAGAAAAATTACAGCAAAATCTTGATGAAGCAGAATGGGAATGGTTAATTCCCCATGTTCAAAAAGATGTAGTGATTTTGGTAGCAGAAAATTTAGACTTACTAGATGTGGGAGAAGCGATCGCTAGTGATAATATTCTTTCAGTACAACATTGGATAGATGAACAATTATTAGCTAAACCTACAGTAGACCAAGTGGGAGAATGGAATTTACACCGCAACAAACGATTTAATGCTCTGATCATTGAACCCTATGTGTTAGTAAAAGAAATAATTACTCCCATTTCGTAAATTATTAATTTAATTCTAATTAAAACCATAAGTTTTAATTTACTGTTAATGTAGTTAACTTATGCCAGTTTTTGAAATATAGAGAACATAAAATCAGTTTTTTATTGAGCTTTGCTAAAATTAGCAAGTTAAACCTAAACTAATAATGGTTAGGAATACCCATAACTGATATCTTCTCCCTTGAGAAAAGTTGGAAAATTAGTGATCTCTTTGTGATTTATTCAAGAGAAGATCACTTTTCTTTTCTTCTTTAACTCGGACTTTGAAAACCCCCTGGAATCGTAACCAGGGTAAAAATTACCGGATACCACTTTTCCCACATCTTCCTATGATTTAATTCTCTAAAAAAATCAATTTTTAATTACTAATCAACTCTACAGCATCTCGGCCATCAATATCTTGTAAATAAACTTTGACAATTTCTTCTTTTGCTGTCGGTAATTTTTTCCCCACGAAATCTGGATGAATTGGTAACTCTCGATGACCTCTATCTACTAATGCAGCTAAACGAATCACTTCTGGTCTACCATATTCATTGACTGCATTTAAAGCAGCACGAATAGTTCTCCCTTTAAAAATGACATCATCTACAAGTACCACAGTTTTACCAGTCAAATCAAAAGGAATATCCGTTTTCTCTGGAGTTCTCAAGCCAATTTTATCAAGATCATCACGATAAAATGTAATATCCAAAGCACCTACAGCAACAGTAATATTTTCCAGAATTTCTATTTGTCGTGCTAATGAATAAGCTAAAGGAACTCCTCTAGTGCGAATACCCAAAAGTAACAACTGAGATAGATCTCTCGTTCTTTCCACAATCTGAGAAGCCATACGAGTTAAGGTCCGACGCAGTTCTTCTGATGAAAGGATTTCAACTATTTTAGTAGACATAAAATTGGTAATGGGTAATTGGTAATTGGTAATTAGTAATTAGTAATTGGTAATTTTTGATCATCTCGTTCCTATTTTCATTACATTTTCACCCCACGAAAGTCCCCCTTTATGAAGGGGGGAAACAAGAAAATCCAGTTCCCTCCCCTTAACAAGGGGAGGGTTAGGGAGGGGTCAAAAATATTTGATACATCAATCATGACTTTTTAAACACCCTTTAAGCTATTAAAAATGCTATTGCTAGTCCTAACCACAATAAAAACGCATATCGGGTTAATTTTAAAGCTTGATCAATAGAATCTGGTGTAATGGGATAAATAGGATCTCCTAAAAGTGGTTTATGTTTAGCTACCCCACCATACCAATTTACACCTCCCATTTGTACACCTAAAATTGCAGCATAAGCGCATTCACTCCAACCAGAATTAGGACTAGGATCTTTAATTGCGTCGCGGTGACATATTCGCCAAACATTGACAGGTTTGGCAGATAATAATGATAAAGTTATCACTGTTAGGCGACAAGGCAACCAAGTGAAACCGTCTTCCCACCGCGCACTAAACCAACCAATGTAAGTATAAGGTGCTTGCTTATAACCGATCATTGAATCTAAAGTGCTACTAGCTTTATATGCTAATGCCAAAGGAACAGGACCGATAACAGGGATAAATGTACCAATAATAGTATAAAAAAGAGGAGCCATTACTCCATCCGTAGCATTTTCCGTAACAGTTTCCAAAACTGCTCGGAGAATTTCCACTGGGGAAAGATTAGCTGTATCTCTCCCCACATAATTGCTGAGAATTTGTCGTGCTTGAGCTAATTCTCCCTTACTTAAAGGTTGTAGAACTTCCATAGCTGCATTTCTTAAACTTTTGAGAGCGAAACAACTAGCTAGAAGAATGCTTTGTAAAGTAATTCCTAAAAATGGATGTACCCCCTGGGCGATTTTGACTATGATCCACCCTACCAACCCACTGCCAATCATAACACTAATCCCCAGTATAATGCCCGCGAGACGCTGAGAAAAAGGATTTTGACAATATTTGAGGGAGATATTATTCAAACGAGAAATTACCCAGCCTATCACCCGGACTGGATGCGGCCAACCCCAAGGATCACCTATTAAGTAATCTAACAATGCAGCTAAAATCAAAACGGCAGCAGATATCATTTATTATTATTCCTTCTTTCCCTGTCCCCACCCCTGTTAAAACTAAGGACTAAACCACAAAATTGGCTTCTTCACCAAGAGATGCTTGCCAACTGCGAGCATCATAATAAAGGTCAGCCAGGGTAATATTGTATAAGGCTTCTTTGAGCTTTTGATTGAGCCTGTTCCAGAGAGAGGATGTTACCCAATCCGCCGTTTGAGAAGGTGTAGGATGATTGAGAGGTAAATTAGTGATATTCTCACCAACAGCCTCCAAGATTTGTCCAATAGATATTTGTGCAGGTTTTCTGGCCAACTTATATCCACCAACGCTACCACGAATTGAAGTTACTAAACCAGCCCGACGCATTTCTATAAGTAGCTTTTCCAGATAGGGAGCGGGAATATCTTGACGTTTAGCGATCGCTTTAACCGATTCAGGACCATATTTTGGCTGTAAACTCAAATCTAGCAGAGCCTTCACACTGTAGTGTCCTCTAGTCGTTAGTTTCATCTATAGTATTCCTAACTATTGCCATTTTTTTGAAAATGACTGATCAACAAGCAGAAAAGGGGAAGGGAAAATCCCAGAAAACAACCATCTAGTTCACAAGATATTTTTAGGACTGACCCAAAATATCTCTCAAAGCCTCTTTTCTTCGTGTTCTTCGCTCCTTCGTGGTTGATTTTCATTCCCTTGTGTGTGAGTTCTGATCTTTCTTAGAGAATTTCTCAAAAATATTGATGATAGTACAACAATTTTGTCCATGAGTGTAATATACTTGGCTAGACTGATGGAAAAATTAAAGGAATCCTTTCCTATTAGTTCAATGTCAGCTAAAATAAAATTCACTTAACAACTTCAAAAATTCGTTTTCGACCCAAGTTAATGCCTAAACAGAAAAAAATTGAACCCCTAGTTGGCGAAGAACTGATCACAAAAGTCAGAGAGCTAGAAACCCTTAGCAAAGACGAAAAAGCTAAAGAGTGTGGCTACTATACTGTTACAAAAAATGGTGTAGAGCGTGTTAATATG
>Ga0315905_10000678_pt1 | contig 37081 bp, 60 predicted proteins | sample LakEriMetagenome_5_FD_203522 | JGI IMG/M metagenome (GOLD analysis project Ga0315905, IMG submission 203522) | Freshwater fungal communities from buoy surface, Lake Erie, Ohio, United States - Buoy 4 MA121 | ecosystem: Environmental > Aquatic > Freshwater > Lake | place: USA: Lake Erie, Ohio... | reverse complement strand
CCTTGTTCATCTTGAAGTCATCGTCTGTGTATCCTCTGGAACGCATAACTGCGTGGAATATTTTTTCTGGTCTCATAGCTTCACTCCTTCATACCAACCCTCGACATACGCTTCGTGGAAACCCCAGGCGAATAGCCAAGTCCAACTAAGTTTTTCATCGCGTGGGAAGTTGACTTTTGCCATCATCAGGCACAGTTCTTTACTCGGTGGTGGCATCATGGTTGTTCTCCTCTTGCCTTCAGCATTGCGTCTGCGTATTCGTAAGCCATTTCAGCAATTATTTGAGGCATCGTTTTGTCCACTTTGGGCGTAGCCATGTGTGGGACTAAATCAATACCGCCCTGCATCGCCTTGGCCGCAAAGTAATCGCGCAGGGTCATGCCGTTTTGGTCAATCTCATATTCTTTGGCAATGTCTGAATGTTCAGACTTTATGAGTAGTGCTTTTTGTTTGCCTGGAAATGCTGGTGGGTTGTTCATTTCTTCATACTCCTAACAAATGTTGCGAACGACTGCACTGTGTCACGACCGAACGGCCCTGTGAATTTTGTTTCCAGATGCTGTGCTACCTCTTCGATGGTGTCGTTGCGGTGCAGGTGGACAAACTCTGCGGGGTGACTGTGCATGTCCATGTGTGCAATTTGTTTCTTGCGGATGTTGTTTGCATCATCTATGGCGGCAAAGTCCCGCTCAATCTGTCGCTTGCGCCAGCCGCTGGTGTGTTCCCATTGGCCCTGCTTCAAGGCCAACTGCTCAAATGCTTCGTCTTCCGGGTCTTTCATGATCTCTCCTGTGGTTTTGCGTGAAGTACCGCTTCAAGGTATCTCAGTTCGGTGGCATCCATGATGCGCCCATGTTCCTGTTTGAATTGATGCAACACTTGACCTAGCCGAATTGAACGATCAAACAATTCACCTACGTCAGCACATCCAGTTGCTTTTATCAGGGCTTCAATTTTTGGACTCATGCTCTCTCCTTCATCCGTTGCATCCGCGCCAATCGTTTCTCATGCGCCGTTATGTACACAGTGGTCTCCATGATTGAATACACCCCATCCCAGTAGGTTCCCTTTGCCATTGCTGGTGCGTCCATAACGCCGTTGTCGGCATCCTGTCGGGCCTTAGCCTCGATGACACGCATCCGTGCATCCCCTACAACTTCCTTGCAGGTGTCAATGTCAAAACTCTTGGGGGTCATGTCTTCTCCTTCAGCCAAGGCAATTTGGTTCTGTCTACTCCGACACACGTCCAGTATTCATCTGGTGCGCTTCGGTCTATGTTGATTTCTTGCGCCTCTGTTGTGCCGTTAAACAGTGCGCGGAAAAATGGTGTTATATATGGCACTTTCCAAATCATCTATCCCCCCTTTCGTTCTCGTCCATCCAGAACCACAGGTGCATCAGTCCAACCAGCACAAGGCCAGCAACCACCACACCTATGAACCCCAAGATAATTGTTGTTGCGATTGTTTCCATCATTCCTCCCCGCACTCTGCGAGTGCTGTGTTAGTGAGTTCCCTGACCATCCCCAAAACATCCGTAGGGTCAGCGTCATGTTTGAAGTGACTGCGCACCGCCATCTGAATGTCTATCAATGCGCTGATAGCCTTACTCCCATTGAGCGCGTGCCGTAGCTTGTCCTGATCTTCGGGGTATGTGAATTCAAGAATTGCTTTCATCTTTTTTCCTCTCGGGTGGCTTCCACCCAAACTTAATCCATGTTGCTTGCACATCTGTCGATGCTGATGGTATGTACTTAAACGCTGGGTCTAAGATACTCTTTGGTTTGTATGTCGTACCTATCGGGGGTACAGCTTTGAGTTTTAGTTGTTTCATTGCAGTTGCTCCTTGTCTAACAGTTGTTAGGTCTGCTCATCCAACACTAGGACAAACACTTCATCATTGACACGACACCCTACGTTGGATAGAAATGTCTCGGCCTCCACCAACTTCAACATACCCAACTTACTACGCATCTCATGAGGGAGCGTATTATCATCGTAGAGTTGTACATTGTCACGCACTTTGACCAAGTATTTACCCGAATCTTTTATGACTAGGGCAGTGCCTTGATTTGCAAAGCGTTGCCGTATGGTCTCAATGGTGAGCATCTCGCCTTGCATTTCTTCGACCTTCTTCGCCGCTTTGAGAATGGGTGCGCTAACCGACGGGGGTTGTGACTCTATGTGTGCCATGAAATGTGCAAGCCCCGCACCGCTGAAGTATTCCATCGCCGCCTTTCGGATAACGCTGTCCTCTTGGGCCTTGGCTCTCTCGCGGTTCCACGCTTGGCTACTCATAACGTCTGTCGCCGCCTTCTCCGCTTGAGCGACACGCTCGTCTGGCTTCAAACGAAAGAACATCTTCTTGGCTTTGAGTACGGCCTTCTCTGCATCTTCTGTGTGATACGTATCCCCACGGCTACGCCCCTTGGCAATGCGGTCATTGGATATGCCGATCACATGGTTCCCGCTTCGATACGCCCTCATAATCATGCCCAGTGTCTCGCCCTGCTCAAGCACATCGAACGCCATAGCCATTCTTGTGCCGGTAAAGCTAGTGGTCACGTCACGAACCCGAAACGTCCACAGCGGGTTCAGTGTTGCCAGTCGATACACCACTCGGTCGATGGTGGTGTGAACCTCGTCCACCTTGCCATGCTTGTGGGTGTCAATGTTGCTCAGTTCCATTGTCTTCATCTAATACTCCTTACCATTCAAACTTAGAAATAATTGCGTCCACCTTGGACTTCAATTCACTGCGCGTGTCTGCATCTTCCTTGATGCTCTCCATGTCCGCGTTCAACATGGCTACCTCTACTTGCCTACGGGCTTCCTCCAACTTCGGGTCGTTGGTGATGTTCAACTTCGTCAAAAGAGAACAGAGTTCCAAAGGATTGGTAAGCAACGTGTCGTGGTAACGCTTCTTGCCGTCATCCCCCTCAACATCAGTCAACTTCTCCGACATTGCCACCAACGTCTTATGCAGACGCTCCCACGGCTCGCGCATTGCTTCTGCCAACTTGCGGTCTTGCTGTGACATAAACTCGCTGCGCATCTCCTCCAAGTCATACGCAGGAATGTCCAAGCGGAAGTCACCGGCCTCGGGCACAGGCTTGACTGTGCGGCGAAAGCCAAACTTCAACCTAACATCTGTTAGTTCGGGGTAGTCCTCTGCCTTGTACAGCCCCTGCAACGCAGTCGGTGCCTCGGCAACCAAGCGTGGGTACTCGATGTAGAAGTTGTTGCACATCATGTTGAACGTCTGCTCGAACCCATTCATGGTCTGCTTGTAGTCCATGAACAACGCAGTCGGTAACATGCGCTCACCCTTGTCGGCCCAGGGCAATGTGTGCTTGTTGTGATACAGGCGCACTCGTGCGGCAAAGTCCGATATGTCTTTGCGTAGGCTCGTACCTGCAAATAAGTTCTTCTTGGTCTGCGATGCCCCACGCACTGCCCCCGCATCTGAGTTCACCTTGTCCGTGATCTCTCGGTCGATCTTGGACGCAGGCCATACGCTGATGTTCAATTCCACTAACACTGCTGATGCACTGATACTCATTTCATTTCTCCTTGGTTAAAAACTTCTTCCCGCTTCGTTTCGTAGATACCTTCTAACTCCACTATCCAATCTCTCAGTATGTCCAACATGACTACATCCGTTGGCATAACCTTCCAGTTGATCTTCACAAAGCCTTCTTCTCGGCTCGTGGAATAGTCCAGCTTTCCCATCTTCATACTCACTCCTTCACAGGCTTACCCGCCAGCTTCGCCATCTGATACTGCGAGTCGGGCATGATCTTCATGTTGAACGGTTGCTCTTGTGGGTATACGTGGTAGGTGTAGTCGGTATCAATGCCGCTCTTCTCCTTCTCTTCCTTGGTGCGATACTTCTCCACGAAAGTCTCGCCCCTTGCCAGAATCTCGGCAACACGCACTGCATCCTCGGTTTGCAACACCACACTGCGATACCCCAAATCAATAATTACCATGTTCGTTCTCCTAACATTTGTTAGATACCAGATTTCAATCGCGGATATGAATCGTCTTGCCATTGGGCGCAACATCATCATTTCCTCCCACAATCACCCACAGTAAGGGTGCAGTCCACTCGTTACCCCAATCGCTACCAACATACCCATCGGTGAGCATGATGATGCACTCAGGCACGATGTGCTTGTCCTTGAGATATGTGGATACGCAACTAGGTGAAGTACCCCCACCGCCCGCTGGCTTGGTTGACTGCACGATGCTGGATACAGTAGCGCCTGTGTAGGTCTCATGCCCTGCCACCTCGCCGTCCCAGTAGAGCAAGTCCACCACCTCGGGGCTTACTTCCTCTGCGATACCCTTAACCTCGGAGAGAAACTCGGCGAGTTCCTTCCCGCCCACCGAACCAGACGTATCAACACCGATCACCAAGTGACCCACCTTCTCACCAATCAGCGTAGGCATATACACGCCTGTGGATAAGAATCGGCGGTTGACCCTGCGCCATGAAGACTTGTCCTTGGCACTGCACGTTGACTTCACAAACTCGCGCAACACTTCACGCCAATCGACTTTGGGCTCCATCAAGCCTTCAAGTTCGCGGTCAAGGCCACCTGTACCAGTTCCCGCTTTCTGCGCGGAAATCAGTCCTTGGCGTATCGCTTGGTCAACCTCTCGGGCGAGTTCCTTCTTCTCCTCCTCGGTCATGTCCTTGGCACCATCCCAGTCGTGAATATCTAACCCATCACCCTCACCACCACCACCGCCGTTCTCTTCTTGCTCCTGCTTGAGAATGTCGAACACTTGCTTGGCGTTCATGCCTCGGAATCGCTCGTCCACCAAGCCCATCACCTTACCCTTGAGTGGGCCATCGGTATAGCGTGGCATGGCAATCACTGACTCGCTCGGGTCCAAGTCCTTGAGCATGAGGTTAATCACGTAGTCACAAGCCTGATTTGCCAGCGAATGGTTCTCGTCATGCAACTTGCGCCATGTGGTCAGGTGTCGATACATCTTGTGCGCGTTCTCATGCGCCACCACAAATGCCAATTCGGGGTCGCGTAGCTTCTTCACAAACTCGCGCCCATAGCGTTCGTCTCGTCCATTGGTACAGGCGGTCGGGATGTTGTCATCCACTCTCGTCCTGCCCACCATCATGATGCCGCTCAGCAATGCGAATTTGGAATTGCGCATCAAACTGATCTTTGCCTTCTGCACTTTGCGTTCTTCTAACATTTGTTAGCTCCTTTGTTTCATTTCAGTTTCTTCAATACTCACAAGCATCTTCAACGCCGATGCCATCTGCTCTATGTCGTGTGTCTCCAGCAACACGTTTCTTATGTTCCCATCTTTACGGTGCTCCCACTTCAACAACACAAACCGATACTCTGGTAGGTCTTGCGAGTCAAACATCCGCCGTTCTGCACCCACTTGGTAGTTGTAGTTGAATTGCCTGAGTTTCTTCTCCAGATACTCAATCTCCTCCCATCCAAACTTCCAAGCGTTTGCATTCACAGGCGCATATAACATTTGTTAGCCCCCCTCCTCTGGTATCAGTAACTTCACCATGTTGTTCAACTCCCCTGGGGTGTCAAACTCGTGGACGACCGCGAACCCATTCACGCCCACGCCGCTCTGCTCTATGCGATACAGCACATACTTGGGTACACCGTTGTCGATGTACCCGCCCACGGTGTACCCTGCATCCCGCAGTCGGCGGGAGGTGTTGGTATTCGACACCCACCCGTTGTCAAGTTCAAGGTCGCGGGGAGTCACAGCAGGTCTTGATTCTTTGCTACCCAGTTGCTGAACGCCTGACAGCTAAACGCGATGGCTTGCTTGTCTCGGTTCTTGGCAATGTTGATAGCGAACACGGCTTGCCACTCGGCATCGAACCGCTCCACATACTCCATGAATGGGGTGATGCTTTGCTTGTCGATACGTGCAATGGCACCGAACACCACAATCGCACACGCGCCAGGGCTTGTGGGTATCTTGGTATGCTTGGGGTCTCGGATGGTCGCTTCCCATGTCGGCAACTGATCTGAGAATTCGATGTACGCTTGCATGTCACGCGCACCGCTCTCACCGATAGCACCTGTCAACGCCGCAATCACCGCATCGGTGTCGTTCTCTTTGCGAGTTCTAACAATGTTAGATGCAGTCTCCAATGAACGTGGAGTTACGAACGCCGTCATAGTCTTGCGGGGGTTGAAGATATACGGATTGTCGGCTTGCCCACCATCGGTGTAGCTTGCCAGCACATGAGGGAAACGATTCACCCATGCAATCACCTCGGGCTCGATACCCTTGTTGATAGCCCACTCAATCCACTGCTCGGCATCGGGCTTGGCTACGTTGAGAGACACAATGCGATTCATGCTGTGCGCCTTCAACACATCGCCCACGCCATCGGTCGTTAGGTTACCTGTCAAGAAGATGGGGCTACGATTGTCAATGCTGATATCACCCAAGCGAGGGTTCGCCTTCTCAAGCATGGGGTGTAGCATGTTCTTCACAGGGTCGGCACCTTTTGAGTACTCGTCCAGCATGATGACGACAGGCTTGCCCTCGTGCAGTTTGAACCGCGCATTGGGGTAGTAGCGGGTGGTCTTGGTCTCGTGGTCGATGACAGGCATCGCAATATCGCCCAAATCCATATTGGGTACGTCAATATACGCATAGTCGTACCCCAAGTCCCCAGCGATCGACTCCAACAGGGATGACTTGCCAATCCCAGGCTCACCTCTGAGCATGAACCTCGTGGTCGGGTTTGTTTTGATAAGCGTTGCCGCTTGCTTCAAGGTCACAGTTTTTCCAAAAGTTACTTCTGACATTTTCAAACTCCATCTGATGTGCCGTTTCTAACAGTTGTTAGATTCGGCGGGTTACAAACAAACACAAACACTTCTACCTACCAACCTATATTATACCACAATGTTATGGATATGTCAAGTTTATTGGTCACACCTTCTCTGATATCCAAGACGCATACTTCGGGTTGGGAGTCTTCCCCACCTCCAGTTGCACTCGCTCCAATACCTCCTCGGCGTGGTACTTCAGTATGGCCTCGTCAATCATGGGCATCCACTCGTCTACATGGACCCACCCCTCCATGTCGTAGTCGTGCAGTACCCACTCGTTGTTGTGGGTGGACCTACTCTCTCGATACCCTTCTACCAATAACGCCATCGCGCCTCGATAGAAGTTCTCGTGCTTCACATCCTCGGGCTGTCCATTTACGATCGTCTCGGTGAACGCCTTCATGTTCTCCTCATACTTGCGTACCGCATCGCGGTGGTCTTGCTTCTGCGTCTCCGTTGGGTTGAAGTAATACAGCTTTGTCGGCTTGCCAAAGATGCAGTCGGTCTTCTCGCGGTTCAATGCTTTGGCATCGTTGTACGTGCTGTCCATCACACCAAACAGATTAACCGCCTCCTGTACGCCGAAATTGATTCTATTGAACCTTCGCTCGTATGCCCTGCCCTGATGCAACACATGCTCCTCTCGGCGCAGGTTTATGAACCCACCCAGATACTTGCGGAATTCAGAATAGCGCGATCTAACATTTGTTAGAGCCTTGCGACTAGCCTTGTATCCGTAAAGCGTTTCATGCTCCAGCACTCTCCATGCGTTAGTTCCCTCGCCTCGGCGTATCACCAGCGGGTTGTTGCCTGTCATGGTGTAGTGCTGCCCACCCACATAGAAGACACTGCTCCCACTCTTCCCACGCGCAGGTATGCCTAACACTTGTTGGATGAATTGGTGCGATGACACACTCGCCCACCCATCGGTGCGTAGCACGATCACCCCATCGGGCTTGTATGTGATGACTGGGGTCTTGTACAAAACAAACTCCACATCATCGCCGTTCATGCGCACCGAATAGGTGTCCACGTCCCTGCGGCTACCCAAGGGTCGAACCTCGGGAGACCTCCCCCTGATTGGTAGGGCGTTGTCGTGTACCTGTTTGGCGTGTCTAGGGTCAAACACCCTCGGTACTCTCTTCACTGTTGCGTATCCCATGTCATTCTCCTTGTGCGCGTACTCGGTACGCTTTGAGTTTTTTCAGCGTTGGATATGTTGTCTTGAACATTTCCTTCGCCACCTGTTTACTGCGGCATTCGATCGACTCGGCAACCCATTGCCCGAATCTGTCACACCACCCTGTCACGTAGTATCTGGCTAACATTTGTTAGTCCCCTTTTTCTTCTTCGATTGTGTATTCCCCACGAGCTATGCACTCCATCATTCGGCGTATCTCAGCATCCACAAACTCCCATGTGCGGTAGTTCGTAGTCGGAGGCCATGAGTCCTTCCCGCTGTGGTTGACCATGCGCATCTTGATGTAGATGCCAGGGATGAAGTCATCGCTGTGGGCACAGTCGAACCCGAACCACCACACGCTCCCATCACCGCCACTTTTGCCGCTGTACGTCAGTCCGTGGTGCGGAGAGTCATCGTTCATGGATACTCGGTTGTAGTCCACCCCCACCAACTCCCCAGTGGTTACACCCACGTAACCACAAAGCGTGTGCGTTATCTCGTTACGCCAGATGCGCCCATGCAGTCCTGTCTCTGCGTCCACCCACTCGGCATGGTCGGGCTCCCCCTCCCAGGGTCGGTGCGGTTCGAGCAGTTTGTACTGGTCATAGATGGATACCAGCGTGTGCGGCATCCCAGGTGCAGTTATTTCTAACATTTGTTAGTTCTCCTTCTTGAGCATTGCATCTGCCAGCATGTTCATGCCAACGTATACAAGCGAGTCGCCACTCTTACGCGCCACATCATTGCCTGAGCGCATAATGTCCACAGGCATCGACCAATAGTCAGGGCCATCATCACCACGTCTGGCAATGACAGTCTTGTTAAAGCCCACGCCGCAGGTGTACCAATCCAGCGTGTCACTGAGCACCACCATGCTCCCAAGGTATTTGCACTTGTTGCAGTCGTGCGTCCATTTCGGGTTCATCTTCATTCTGTTTTCTCCTCATGTCTCTCGTACATGTTGTACTCGGCACGATGCCAAGGGTGGAACAGTGTTTTATCGCTATCGGGATACTTCTTGCGAAGCATGGTCACGGCATCACACAACCGCTCATGGGTGTTCAACTTCATGTCGCACACGTCCATCAGCCTGTCCTGCACACCGCGCACCTCGGGGTGGCGCATCAACTCCAGCGTCAGCTTGTCGGCTTGGTCGCGTTTGTCGATCAACACTTTGAATAGGTCTCGGGCTTCTTTTAATCCCATCATGGTCTCCAGATCAAAACATCAACACATAGCACAATAATGGCAACCAAAAAGACGACGCGCAGTACGCGCTCGGAGAGTTTGTAATCATTCATTCCCCCTCCTCCTCGGTTGCCTCTACGCCGCACAACTCCATGACCTCGGTCACGGCATGGTGAACATCTTCAAAGTACTCGGGGGTGAACCCATCTGGGTCGCGCAGGTAGTTGCGCAAGTCTTCATCTACCGCTTGCAACAGCTTGTGTAGGCGCTCGGTCTGGTCTAGGTCAAAATCTAACATTTGTTAGGCTCCTTTGATGTGTTACGTTTACTTGGCTTTGGCTGTGGGCTCGAGTTCAAACCCATCTTCGGTTTCAGTAACCTTAATCTCGCCTTTGGCGATGCGCAGGAATATCTCCCCTGTTATGCGCCTGTGCATGGACACCTCTCCTCTCGCTTTGAAGTACAGAAAAGTCATCACGGCAAAGCCAATGAAGAGCACGAGTTCAAGTTCGGTTATGGTTATCACAGTGCATCTCCCCGTGTGTGTTTTTGGTTAGTGTTCTTCAGCGTTGCAGGTGCTGACGTAGCGGTAACAAACTGATAATTACCTTTGCCGTATTCCTGCACAATGCACCACGATGTGCGCTCAGTACGGGCAATATCTTCGCCGCAGAATTTGCACCAGCGGTAGCCCAGTGCCCAGCGTTCAATGTGAACATCATCGCCGCAGTACACGCATTCTTTCCAGTCTAAGTCCATCATCATCTAACCTTTCTAACAGTTGTTAGATTCGGTGAAAACCAGCACACAACAAACACAATCCACCGAACCAGCTTATATTATACCACAAAGTTATCAATTTGTCAAGTTTTTAGCTGAAGTGTCCCTCCAAGTAGTAGGCGAGAACGCAGGTGTCCTCAAAGTCGTTGGTTTGGGTTTGCAGTTGGTGTGCGTCATCATCTTGAACCCACACGCTGTCGCCAGTGGTGTTGCAGGTAACTTCATACGCCCAGCCGTTGCCGTAGCTTTTGATGGTGAACTTGCCGTCTGCGGTGTCGAACTCATTGGTGGTCATGGTTTGCCTTTCTTGGGTTGAATCTAACAGTTGTTAGATTCGGGATTGGTTGGGCTTTGTTACGTTTTCTCCCAACCAGCTTATATTATACCACAAAGTTACAGACTTGTCAAGTTTTTAGCTGAAGGGCTGTCTTTGATTTGCGACCAAAGTTACGGAATTTATGTAACAAAAGGGGAAACGTAACGCAAAAACATAACGCGAAAACTTCAATGGAATCATGGGGTTAGAGTGTTTGTATATGTATATGTTATAATGTTATTAGAGAAAAAGGGTATACGAGGCTGGTGGCTTTTGGTGTGTGGTGCAAATTGCGCTTTCTGGCTTGCTCGGAACTTGGTGGACCTTCATACACCTCGTGTAACTTTATAACATATAACAATGCTTTAAAATCAACAACTTACGTGTGGTACGTTATAACATTACAACTCCGAAACATAACAACATAACATTTGTTAGGTTGCTACGCCCACCCGAAGAACTGGTGCAGAAAAAACTCAGCGGGTCCTAACAAATGTTAAATTGTCGCCAGGGTATGCTGCGCGATGACAATTCCCCATAACGTAACAGTACCAACGTTGCTACGCCCACCCGAAGAACTGGTGCAGAAAAAACTCAGCGAGTCCTAACAAAGTTAGGACAAGGCAAAGAAAAGCCCGATCTAACAAATGTTAGATCGGGCAAACAAAAAAGCCCCGCATGAGCGGGGCTTGTGGGTGCGAGTGTAGGGGTTAATCTACTTGCCAGTCACGCAAAAAATCGTGCCGAACGTCATCCCACAAGGGGTGCAAAGGTGAACAAGGGTTCAACAAACGAAAACAGTTATCAAGTGTGTCAGCAGTCATTTTAAATTCTCCGGTTTTCTAACATTTGTTAGATCGGGGGTTTCCCCCCGATCATCCTATCAACCCAACTTGTCGATATCACCGCCAAGGTCGGCAAAGATATCCATTAGCGTGGCCTTGTGCTCACTTGCGTAACATGAAACCCCATCTTCTTCAGCTTTGAAGATTCGGTTTATCATGGTTTGCAATTCGGCCTTGGTCTTGTCATCGACATTCATCGCACCTTTGACGCGGTTTCCAGCGGTGATATAACCCGATGCCTCTTTGACGCGTTGCCAGTAAACGTCAATGGTCGGTTTACCGAAACCCTCATTTGTCATCGCGGCCACAAATGCCTCTCGCTCAGCGTTGACGCCTTTTTTCAGCGCACCTTTGAGGTCGAACCATTTAGTAGTAACGTTGCCTTGATTGTCGGTGAGGTCAAAGGCCGAGCACAAGGCCATTGCATACACTTTGACCACTTGGCCGGTTTTCTTCGCCGCGCCGACTAGGGCAGTGCGAGAATCGATCAAGCTATTGACGCCTTGGGCGATGGGGGAAACTACTGACACGTTTTGGATGGTATCCATACTCTAACCTTTTCTAACATTTGTTAGGTTTGCAAAACCGCGCTACCTATCTTGAGCATACATACAAGGTTATCTTGTTTGCATGACTGGATTATACCATTATGTACCACGAAATGCAAGTTTTTAGGGAAACAATAATTTCTCTTGGGGGGAAGTGGCCTAACAATGTTAGTTATGGTTCTGATAAGAGACCCACCCACCCAAAACTACGACAAAGGGAGGTGGGGACCCCTTACACTCTGTGTCACACACCCGATACCAACATCCATACTTTCTATAACGGCGTGGTATATTTTGAATACTAGATACCCACCCCCATACTTTTTATAACAATACCCCCCTCCCCCTATATATTTTTCTGCCACGACTTTCTAGGGTCCTTTTTTAAAAACACCCCCCGTCACTTTTTATTTGGGTTCCCGTTGCCCCTATATATTTTTTCTGTTACATTCGGCCATCCCCCGTTTACTCGGTGCCCATGATAGAACTACAGCCAACTGCGGAACATCCGGTTCCATACGACTTGTCCGACGAGCAGCCTAAGACTCATGCGGACAGCATCGCCATTGCGATAAACACAGTAGACCTAATCAACGAGCTTGGACCTACTATAGATTTCGATGAAGGCGACCTGCACAGAGCAAGTGACCTGATTACGGGTGCAGAGAAACCCAGAGAGAAGAAGACTTTCTCTAAGTCAGCAGAGGCTGCGGCTGCACACTACCTCGTCAAAAAGTTCGACTTTCAAGCATTCTCGGATGCGCTGCAAGCCAGGAACTTCATCACAAACAAATTGATTGCGCTGGCCGACAGTGGCGACCCAAAGGTCGAACTCAAGGCGCTGGAGTTGCTGGGCAAGCACTCAGATATTGGGCTGTTCACCGAGCGCAGTGAGATCACCATCAATCACACTACTTCTACCGCACTGGAGAACTCTATTAAAGAGAGAGTCAAGCGCCTGCTCAACAGCGACGTGGTGGACATAACACCCTTGGACGACTTGGATGCGCAGTTGGGGCCAGCCAAACCCGTCGAGGCGTTTGAAGAAGTGCCGCAAGAAGAAGAGAAAACCAATGAGTGACATCTCACTCAAGGACATTGAGTCCCTGATTGACAGTGGCAAGTTGTCTGAGTCGGACATGCGGGTGCTGGAGGCCCAGTTGACCAAGCTGGAGAAGCTCAAAGATCGGGAACTTTCGCAAAAAAAGTTCATCAAGTTCGTAGAAAGGGTCTGGCCGACCTTCATTTCGGGCGCTCACCACAAGAGAATGGCCAATGCGTTTGAGAGAGTGGCCTCTGGAGAGTGCAAACGGCTCATCATCAACATGCCGCCCCGGCATACCAAGTCAGAATTCGCGTCCTACCTGCTCCCGGCTTGGTTTTTGGGCAAATTTCCACACAAAAAGGTGATTCAGGCGTCCCACACTGCCGAGTTGGCCGTGGGTTTTGGTCGAAAAGTGCGAAATTTGGTGGACACCGAGATTTATCACGAGATTTTTCCCGATTTGGGGTTGCAAAGTGACTCAAAAGCAGCCGGGCGATGGAACACCAGCAAGGGCGGTGACTATTTCGCCATCGGTGTGGGCGGCGCGGTGACGGGTAAGGGCGCTGACGTGCTCATTATTGACGATCCGCACTCGGAACAGGAGGCGGCGATGGCCGCGAGCAACCCCGATGTGTATGACAAGGTGTATGAGTGGTACACGTCAGGTCCGCGTCAGCGTTTGCAGCCGGGTGGGGCGATCGTTATCGTGATGACGCGCTGGGCACAGCGAGATTTGACTGGCCAAGTACTCAAAGCTGCCGCTGCAAGGGGTGGTGAAGAGTGGGAGGTGATCGAGTTCCCGGCCATCCTGCCGTCTGGCAACCCTCTGTGGCCACAGTTCTGGAGCCTGGACGAGTTGTCTGCGCTCAAGGAGGAACTGCCTAATAGTAAGTGGCAAGCTCAGTACCAGCAAAACCCTGTAGGTAACGAGTCAGCTATTGTCAAGCGGGATTGGTGGCAGTGGTGGGAGGAGGAAGACCCGCCCCAGTGCGACTACATTCTTCAGACGTGGGACACGGCCTTTGAGAAAAACCAGCGGGCCGACTTCTCCGCTGGGACGACGTGGGGGGTGTTCAACCACAAGGCCGATGGCAACAGGCCCAACATCATCCTGCTCAACACGTACAAGAAGCGCGTCGAGTGGGTGGAGTTAAAGCGCGACGTGCTCAAGGAGTACAACGACTTTGAGCCTGATGGGTTGCTCATTGAGAAAAAGGCGACGGGCGCTCCGTTGATCTATGAACTCCGGGCGATGGGCATACCTGTGCAGGAGTACACGCCCAGTAAGGGCCAGGACAAAATTGCCCGTCTTAACTCAGTGAGCGATATCATCGCGTCTGGGAAAGTATGGGTGCCCAAGACAAGATGGGCAGAAGAGTTAGTGGATGAGATTGCTGCGTTTCCGTCAGGCGAGCACGATGACTTGGTGGACGCGACGACTCTGGCGCTCATGCGGTTCAGGCAGGGTGGGTTCCTCCGTCTTCCGATCGACGAGCCCGAAGAAGTTCAATGGTTCAAGAGCCCGCGCAGAGAGCGGTTTTACACAGTTTGATTTAAGGACGGATCATGGCCACAGGTTCAATTGACAAAGGTTTGTATGCAGCCCCCTTGGGTCTTGAGGATTTTCCCGAGCCCGACATGGAGATCGAGATTGAGGACCCCGAAGAGGTCACCATTGACATGGGCGACGTTGAAATCCAACTCAGGCCCGAGAAGGAAACCGCTGATACCTTTGACGCCAACTTGGCCGAGTACATGGACGACAGCGACTTGCAGTCTTTGGGCGAGGACTTGATTGAGGACTTTGGTAAAGACATCAACGACCGCAAGGACTGGATGCAGACCTATGTTGATGGGCTGAAACTGCTGGGCTTGAAGTATGAGGAGCGTACCGAGCCGTGGCAAGGTGCTTGTGGTGTGTTCCACCCCATGCTCACTGAGAGCGTGGTGAGGTTCCAGAGCGAGGGCATCACCGAGACGTTTCCAGCCGCTGGGCCTGTGAAGACTGTCATTCTGGGCAAAGACACCCCAGAGGTAGAAGAAGCGGCGGCGCGAGTTCGTGAGGACATGAACTATCAGTTGACCGACGTGATGTACGAGTACCGCCCCGAGCACGAGAAGATGCTGTGGAACTTGCCCATCGCGGGCAGTGCGTTCAAGAAGGTGTACTACGACCCAAGCAAGGGACGTCAGATGGCGGTGTTCATCCCCGCTGAAGACATCGTGGTGCCCTACGGCGCGAGTAACTTGGAGACTGCCGAGCGGGTCACGCACGTCATGCGCAAGACCAAGAACGAGGTGGCCAAGCTGATCGAGGCTGGGTTCTACATGGACGTGGACCTGGGCGACCCCACGTATGAGTTGGACGACATTGAGAAGCAGAAGGCCGAGGAGACTGGCATGTCTGCGATACAAGACGACCGCTATCGTGTCCTTGAGATGCACGTTGACTTGGACTTGGCGGGATATGAAGACAAGGACAAGAAGGGCCGTGAGACTGGCATTGCGCTGCCATACGTGGTGACTGTTGAGAAGGGCACACGCAAAATTTTGGCTATCCGGCGCAATTGGTATGAGGACGACAAGCTCCACATCAAGCGCCAGCACTTCGTCCACTATCAATACATTCCGGGGTTTGGGTTCTATGGGTACGGCCTTATTCATCTTATTGGTGGCTATGCCAAATCAGCCACTATGCTCATTCGTCAGCTTGTGGACGCAGGCACCCTTTCTAACCTGCCGGGCGGTCTCAAGTCCCGTGGGCTCCGAATCAAAGGAGACGACACCCCCATCCAGCCCGGCGAGTTCCGGGACGTAGACGTACCGAGTGGCTCCATCAGGGACAACATCCTGCCCCTGCCGTACAAAGAGCCAAGCCAAGTGCTGTATCAGTTGTTTGATCGCATCGTCCAAGAGGGGCGTTCGTTTGCTTCCAGCGGTGACATGAAGGTCAGCGACATGAGCAGCCAAGCCCCCGTGGGCACCACACTGGCCATCCTTGAGCGCACCCTGAAGGTGATGGGCGCAGTCCAGGCGCGGATGCACTTCACGATGCGGCAAGAGTTCAAACTCTTGAAGGTCATCATTGCCGACTACACCCCGGATGAGTATGACTACGAGCCCGTGGACGGTAGCCGCAAGGCCAAGAAGGGCGACTATGAATTGGTAGATGTGATCCCTGTGAGCGACCCCAATGCCAGCACGATGGCCCAGAAGGTTGTGCAGTATCAGGCGGTCCTCCAGCTTGCTCAGTCAGCCCCGCAGTTGTACAACTTGCCCCTGTTGCACCGCCAGATGATTGAGGTGTTGGGCGTCAAGAATGCGGCCAAATTGGTGCCGATCGAGGACGACTTGACCCCTGTGGACCCTGTGTTGGAAAACCAGAATCTGTTGACGAGCAAACCTGTCAAAGCGTTTGTTGAGCAGAACCACGAGGCTCACATTCAGGCACACATGGCGGCTATTCAGAATCCGAAGATTCAGCAGATGATGCAGCAGAACCCACAGGCGCAGGCGATCATGGCGGCGGCGATGGCTCACATCAACGAGCACATGGCGTTTGAGTACCGCAAGCAAGTTGAGATGGCGATTGGCGTGCCCCTGCCCACCGAGGAGCAGAACAAGCACATCCCGCCTGAGATTGCAGACAAGATTGCAATGATGGTGGCCCAGGCGTCCCAGCAGCTTACGCAGCAGGCGCAACAACAGCAGGCTCAGCAACAGGCTCAGCAGCAAGCCCAAGACCCCATCATCCAGATGCAGCAGCAAGAACTTCAGATCAAGATGGAGGAGTTGAAGCTCAAGCAGCAAAAGCAACAGATCGACGCTGCGGCCAAGGCCGACCAGATGCGGATCGAAGAAGCACGTATTGCGTCTCAGAAAGAGATTGCGGCAATGCAAGTCGCGGCTACATCAGCCGCTGCGAAAGACAAGCTCTCGCGTCAAAGTGAGATTGAAGGAGTTCGTATGGGCATGGACGCGGCCAAACACCGCGCTCAAATGGCTGTACAGCAAGCGCAACGGGCAGCGCAGAAATCGCCTAGTAAACCCAAGAAGGAGTGAGTTTGAACGACTACAAGTTGTTGGCTGTAGTTGCCAAAGAGATCGAGAAGATGCGACAGGAGCAAATCGCCTTTGTCGCTGCAAGTCGAGCCGATACCTTTGACGAGTACAAAAAAGTCTGCGGAGTCATCCGGGGTCTGAACCTCGCAGAAAACGTTATTAACGACCTTGTGCAAAAAATGGAGAAATCTGATGACTGAGTTTGACGTAGCGGCAGTAGACCTGTCTGGAATCTTGAACACCACTGCGGAGCAAAAAGCTAAGCAGTTGCCTGACCCCAAAAGGTTCATGATGTTGTGTGTTGTTCCCGAAGCAATGGAGGAGTACCACGACAGTGAAGTGGGGTTGATTAAAGACTCCAAGACAATGCACTATGAGGAAGTGCTCACTCCGGTTTTATTCGTTGTGAAGCTTGGCCCCGACTGCTACCAAGACCCTACCCGGTTCCCCAGTGGACCGTCGTGCAAGGAAGGTGACTTTGTTATCGTCCGACCCAATTCAGGCACCCGTCTGAAGATTCATGGCCGTGAATTCCGCATCATCAATGATGATTCGGTTGAGGCGGTTGTGGAAGACCCCCGTGGAATTACACGAGCATCATAAGGAACCATCATGGCAACATTGCCCGAATTTAAAGGCGAAGACTACAAGTTTCCTGACGAACAGGAGGCCGCTGTTGAAGACAAGTTTGAGGTAGAAATCGAGGACGATACCCCTCCAGAGGACCGTGGGCGCAAGCCTATGAAGGAGCCCGTGGAGGACCCGACCGAAGACGAACTAGCCTCTTACGACGAGAAGGTACAGGCCCGCATCAAGAAGTTCACCCGTGGCTACCACGATGAACGTCGCGCCAAAGAGGAAGCTCTGCGCGAACGAGAAGCTGCCGAAACCTTCGCCCGACAGGTGTTTGAGGAGAACAAACGTCTCCAACAGCAGCTTTCTACGGGTAGCAAGGCGTTTATTGAGCAGACGCAATCCACCGCTGAAATCCAACTTGGTGCCGCCAAAAAGCGGTACAAAGAGGCTTATGAAGCAGGGGATGTGGACGCACTTGCCGACGCCCAAGCGGAGATTGCTCAGGCTACTTTGAGGATGGACAAAGCTGCGGGTATGCAGCCCATCGAAGTGAATGAGAGGCAATTTGTCCCCGCGCAACCCGAACCTCCCAAGGTGGACCGCCGCACTCAAAAGTGGATGGACGCCAACAAAGATTGGTGGGGTAAAGATGAAGAAATGACTATGACTGCTATGGGGCTTGACAAGAAGTTACAAAAGCAGTATGGTGCGAACTACATAGGTACTGAAGAGTACTTTGAAACCATCGATAAAACGATGCGCAAGAGATTTCCTGAGCAGTTTGAAGACGCTCAGAGCGACGAGGATGACGAACCGCCTCCAAAGAAAAGAACGTCAGACCCGGCCTACGAGGATGATCCTCCACGCCGTGCAACAAAACCCGCTGCGGTAGTGGCTCCGGCCTCACGTAGCACCCCGCCTAACCGTATTAAGTTAAAGGGGTCCGAAGCTGCGATCGCTCGCAGGCTTGGGGTCCCGATTGAAGAATACGCTAAACAGGTTGCCAAACTAAGAAGAGGTGAATAATGGATCAAGTTCAAGTCAAAGCTGCTGAAAAAGCACAAAATCGTATGAGTCGTGAGTTGGACTCTCGTACCGTGATGCAACGCCCAACAGCGTGGCGTCCGCCTGAGACCCTGCCCATGCCAGATGAACGTCCGGGGTGGAAACACCGCTACGTTCGCATCAGTACGTTGGGCACCGCTGATCCAAGCAACATTTCTTCAAAGTTACGCGAAGGCTACGAGCCGTGTAAAGCGGACGAGTATCCCGAGCTAATGATGCACGCTACCACCGAAGGTCGCTTTAAAGGCAACATTGAGGTGGGTGGACTGTTGCTCTGTCGGATTCCGACTGAGTTCTTGGAGCAGCGTATGAAATACTACGACACTCAAAATAGAGCCCAAATGGATTCCGTGGACAACAATTTTCTTCGTGACAGTGATCCTCGTATGCCTCTTTTTTCAGAGAAGAAAACGAAGGTTACTTTCGGTTCTGGTTCATAAACTTGGAGTCTTAAATGGCATATCCTACGATCGACAAGCCTTACGGCTTGAAGCCGATCAATCTGTACGGTGGTACACCCTTCGCGGGCGCTACTCGCCAGTATCGGATTGCTTCGGCATACAACACTGGAATTTTTTACGGTGATGTTGTTGAGATGATTAACGATGGCACGATTATCAAATCTGCTATTACGACCGCTCGCGCAACCGTAACGACTTCACAGGTCATTGGCATTTTCTTGGGCTGTTCTTACGTTAACGCGCAAGGTCAGACCACTTTTGCTCAATACTTCCCTGCAAACACCACGGCTCCTACGGGTACGTTCATTACCGCTTACGTGTGTAATGACCCCAACACCCTGTTCAAAGCTGTGATTGCCGCAGGCGCAACTGCTGATGACGCAACTTCTGGTTTGCTGCCTTCCTCTACTACGCAATTTACCGTCATTGGTACTAACGTAGCTTTGGTGCAAAACAGCGGTTTGACGACTACTGGCGATAGCCGCGTAGCCGTTGCATCGTCTGCAACCACTGGAACCTTGCCCATGAACGTTGTTGACGTTGTTCAAGACACGTCTTATGTCAACGGTTCTGGCAACGTTGTGTTCCCCGAGGTCATCGTTCGCTGGAACTTTGAGATTCATACCACCACTATCGCTTCTGGCGTTTAATCAAGGAGCTAAATCATGGCTATTTCACGCGCACAACTGCTGAAAGAGTTGCTCCCTGGACTGAACGCTTTGTTCGGTATGGAGTATTCTCGTTACGGCGAAGAACACAAGGAAATCTACGAGACTGAGACTTCCGAGCGTTCGTTTGAAGAAGAGACCAAACTGTCTGGATTCTCCGCCGCTCCGGTGAAGAACGAAGGCTCTGCGATTGCTTATGACAACGCGCAGGAAGCTTGGTCAACCCGCTATACGCACGAAACCATTGCCTTGGGTTTCTCGATCACTGAAGAAGCGGTCGAAGATAACTTGTACGACAGCTTGTCTGCTCGTTACACCAAGTCGCTGGCTCGCGCTATGGCTTACACCAAGCAAGTCAAGGCTGCTTCGGTCATTAACAACGGTTTCTCCAACACCTACGCAGGTGGTGATGGCGTTTCCCTGTTCAATGCCAGCCACCCCTTGATCTCTGGTGGTGTCAACAGCAACACTCCCTCTACTCAAGCTGATTTGAACGAGACTTCTTTGGAAGCCGCCGTTATTCAGATCGCCGCTTGGACGGATGAGCGTGGTTTGTTGATCGCAGCCAAGCCCAAGAAGATGGTTGTTCCCCCTGCCCTGATGTTCGTGGCCAAGCGTTTGCTGGACACCGAACTGCGGGTTTCTACTGCTGATAACGATATCAACGCTATCAAGCAGATGGGCGCAATCCCTGAAGGCTACTGTGTCAATCACTTCTTGACTGACACCAATGGCTGGTACCTGACCACTGACGTGCCCAACGGTATGAAGCACTTTGTCCGCACCCCCTTGCAGAACTCAATGGATGGTGATTTTGACACTGGCAACGTCCGCTACAAGGCCCGTGAGCGTTACAGCTTCGGCTGGTCTGATCCCCTCGGTATGTGGGGTTCTTCAGGTTCGACCTGATGAGACTGAAAAAGGGGCCTTGTGCCCCTTTTTCTTTTGGTGTATATTGCAACTATTCCGGGGTTCCCGGTGTATCTGACAGTCCCGGCTGACGACATGCAGACAGATACGCCCCACTTGCATGTAAGGACATATCATGGCAAATACCACGTTTAACGGCCCAGTTCGTTCCGTAAATGGTTTTCAAGACATTTCTATCAACGCCACCACTGGCGCAGTTACGGTTGACGCTACATTCGGTGCTACCACCAGCGTGACTAACCTGACGACCACCAATCTGGTCTTTACTGACCAGAACCACCCCACAACCGCCGCGATCAACGCAACGGCTACAGCCACCGCAGCAGAAGTTGCAACCGGCTACATCACATCTACTTCAGCCGCAGCTACAACTATCACTTTGCCTACAGGCACTTTGTTGGGCGCGGCCTTGGGCGCTACTGCCGGTACTACGCTGGACTTGTTTGTTGATAACACCGCTGGCGCAAACACCGTGACTATCGCTGTTGCAACTAATGGCATCTTGTCTGCCGCCGCAGCCGCTGGTGCTGGTGCTGGTGCTGGCCTGTTGACCGTGCCATCTGGCGTAACTGGCATTGGTTGCTTCCGCATCATGTTCTCTAGCGCCACTGCATACGTGTTCTCTCGTATCGCTTAATCAACCCAAGGGGCTTCGGCCCCTGTTTTAAAGGAGTTTGATTATGACGATGCAATATGATGTAAAACAGGCGCACCTAGACGAGAGTGGCTTCATGGTTTTGAACCCAACACGGGTTAAAGCTGTGTCCTACACAGGCGGTGGAGTTGCGGGTTTTGTGACCTTCTTTGACACCACATCAGTTCCTGTTTCTGCCAGCGTCACTTATGGGCGTAGCGGTAATACTGTGACGGTAACCAAGACAGCGCACGGACTGTCTACCGGGGACGTTATCGGTATCCACTTTGCAGGCGGTACGGGCGGCACGGCTACTGATGGCACTTACGCAATCACTAGAACCAGCGCCGATGCGTTCACACTCCAAGACATCAATTCTGGGACCATCACAGCAACGCCTGCGGCTGTTTACGCAGTGGGTAAATGGCTGATAACCTATCAAGCGACGGCTGAAGATTATTTCTTCAACGGATTTTTAATCCCCGGTGAAGGTGTTCGCGCATACAACGGCGTGTACGCATACTTCACTGGCCTGAACTCCGCGACCATTTACTATGGCTAAGTCCCCTGCATGGCAACGCAAGGAAGGCAAATCCGAGAAGGGCGGCTTGAACGCCAAGGGACGGGCTTCCTACAACGCAGCCAATCCGGGCAAGCCGGGGTTAAAAGCCCCGCAGCCCAAGGGCGGCAGCAGGCGCGACTCTTTCTGTGCAAGGATGACTGGGATGAAGAAAAAGCTCACATCCGAGAAGACAGCCAACGACCCAAACAGTCGGATTAACAAGAGCCTTCGGGCTTGGAATTGCGCCGAGGGTGGGTATGTGAACTCAGCAGATGGCATCGCCACCAAAGGCAAAACTAAGGGTAGGTTTGTCTGATGGAGATGACCCTCTGGAACATGGTTCTGACGGCCTTTTTGGGGTTGTTGGGCTGGTCTTTGCGTGAGAAGTCTGAGGAGATCAATCGCCTCCAGATTCTGCTTAACCGCACCCGTGAAGAGATTGCCAAAGAGTACGTGACCAAAGCTGACGTGCATAACGATATCAATCGAATCATGGACAGGTTGGACAGGCTAGAAACCAAGATCGACATGTTCATGAAGGAGCAACGAAGTGCCCTCAGTTAGCAAGAAACAACATAACTTCATGGCGGCGGTGGCCAACAACCCGTCGTTTGCCAAGAAGGTTGGGGTCCCTAAAAGCGTGGGGCAAGATTTTGCCGCTGCTGACAAAGGCAAAAAGTTTGGCGCGGGTAGCCGTGCTGATTTGCAAGGCGTGAACAAGCCCAAAACCGATCAGGGCAAAACTGAACTTTTCAACAAAGGTGGCGAGATGAAAGAATCTAAGGCAATGGTTAAAAAAGAAGTGTCCTTCATGAAAAAGAAGGGCGCACCCGCATCAATGGTTAAACACGAGGAGTCTGAAATGAAGGGTATGAAAAAAATGGCATCTGGCGGCATCACTACCGCCAAAATGGGCACTGTTAAAACCGCTGCTCCCAGCCGGGACGGGCTTGCTGTCAGGGGTAAGACTAAAGGCACCCAAATCAAAATGGCTGGCAGCAAACCTCTGGGTATGAAAAAGGGCGGCAAAGCCTAAAAGGAGCCTGACATGGCACGAGGACGAGATTTAGCTGGGCTTGCAGCCCTCGCTGGGTTGGCTTACATGGCCAACAAAAAAGGCAAAGAGACCACCGGGGTTGACCCCGATGCGGCTATGGGGGCGACTCCTTCCGAAGACGCTGGTAGCTTTGGGTATGGCGACGCTAGTGGCGCGGCGGTTGATACTACGGCAATGGCCGATATGGGGCCTCGCGGTGCTCCCGCTGCCGCGCCTACTCGTTCTGCTGCTGCGGCCCCTGCTCGCCCCAACATTGTGAGTCGAGAAGAAGGAATGAAGAACTACGTTCCTCGCCGCAAACCGCCTGTCAGTACGGTGTCCTCTTCGGAAGAAGGCATGAAGAACTACGTTCCTCGTCGCGCTCCAGCAGCTAACCCCGACTACGGCAACGAAGGCCGGACATACGAGTCAAAAGCCAAACCCAAGGCTAAGTACGAGACCCCGTATGACCGTATGAACCGCGAAAACCGCGAGGCAGGGATTAAGTTTAAAAAAGGCGGCACGGCCAAGAAAATGGCCAATGGTGGCGTGGCTTCGGCTTCTAAACGCGCTGACGGTATTGCCTCTCGCGGCAAGACCAAGTGCAAAATGTATTGAGGTAAATCATGGGGCGCTTTACAAGACATGGCATGGACAACCAACCGCTTGAGGGCGGTGGCGGTGGCGGGAGTGGTATTGCCAGCAAAATTGGAAATGCTATTGGTGCCGCTGGTGCTGCCGGGGTAGCAGCCACTCCTATTGGTGTTGCCTATAAGGCCAATGAGTTGGCAAAAGAACGTGAAGCCGCTGCTGGAAAGAAGCGGGAGGCTGCCGCTGAGATGAAGCGGGAAGCCCGTGGTGTTGAGAAGTCTGGTACTGACAGAGCGCGGGAAGCCGCCAAAGTTATTTCAGACGATGAGAAGTACACCAAGGAAACCCCGGATCAAAAGTACGCCAAGGGTGGTACTGCTTCCTCTCGTGCTGATGGCATTGCTCAGCGGGGTAAGACCCGTGGGACAATCATCAAATGATGGCCAGCCGTGGGATGGGGGCGATCAACCCCAAGAAGATGCCGACCAAGAAGGTCATCCATCGCACGGATAACCCCGACAATGTGGACATGTACAAAGAAGGCGGCGGGGTGAATGCTGCTGGCAATTACACCAAACCGGGTATGCGTAAGTCGTTGTTCAACTCCATCAAGAGTTCAGCAGTGCAGGGTACGGCGGCGGGTCAGTGGAGCGCGAGGAAAGCGCAGTTGTTGGCCAAGCGGTACAAGGCAAAAGGCGGGGGCTACAGAGATTGAAAGCTCCACAGCAGTCACTTAAAAATTGGACAGACCAGAAATGGAGGACCAAAAGTGGTAAACGCTCTTCTGACACGGGTGAAAGATATCTTCCAAGTGCTGCGATCAAAAGTCTCAGCCCTGCTGAGTACGCTGCGACAACGCGGGCAAAGCGAGCAGGTAAAAAAGCCGGAAAACAATTCGTAGCGCAACCTAAAAGCATTGCGAAGAAAACAGCGGGGTACAGATAATGGCAGGCGGAGCAGGAAATATAGGTAGTGCAGGTGGCATGGGTAACGCTTCTGCGCAACCGCAGGGTGGCCCTTTTGGTGGAAGTATGGGCGGTGGTCAGCAATCAGGCGGGGGCGTCCCCTCCTTTGCACAGCCGTACATGAACAATCTTGGTGGGGGCAACGCGTCTGCGCAGCCCTATGATCCAACGGGGGGTGCTCCACGCCAATCGACAAACCAAAGCAACTTTGGTCAAGGGATGAACGCGATGTTTGGCGGCGGCAGTCCGTTTGGTATGCAACAGCCTTCTTACGGGATGCAGAACCCGTTTGGTGGGATGGGGGCCCTGTCTAGTCCCGGCTATGGGATGAATCAATTTCAGCAGCAGCAACAAATGGGGCAACAGCAAGACTATCGCTCAATGGGGCGCGAGGTCGGGGAGCAAATGGGACAACTTGGCGCTCCCAACCAGATGCCGCAACCAATGGGCCAGCAGCCCTCGTACATGAACAACCCGGACTTCCAGGCGTACCAGAAGCAGGAGCAAGACCTTGGTCGCCAGATGAACGAGTATATGCAGAAAGCGCCCATGTATCAGCAGTTGCAAGACTTGCAGGGCAAGCTGCGCGGGTTCCAACAGCCCCAGCAAGGGCAAATGCAAAACCCGTATGGCAACATCGACCAGATGCAGCAACAGCGGAACATGCAAGACCAAGCTCGGCAACAGCGGATGTACGAGCAGGCTACCCAAGAGGATGCTAGACGCGGTATGACTATGGACATGCCCCCGCCAGGAACATTTGGTGACATGCGGGCGGCTGTAATGCCGCAACAACCCGGCTCAGAGCAGGTGGCTTCGGATTTTTCTGACTCGTCATTTTACGGCGGTCGTGGCGGATACGGCGGCGGTCGTGGTGGTTTTGGCGGTCGTGGTGGTTTTGGTGGTCGTGGTGGCTACGAGCAACAAATGCCTCAACAAGCAATGGGCCTACAAGGTCTTTACTCAATGCTGCAAGGGCGGCGTGGTGGCCCGTTTGGGGGTTATTGAACATGGCACTTACCTCTGGCGCAACAACATTCAATCTTGACCTGACCGAGTTGGTCGAGGAAGCCTACGAGCGTGCTGGCTCAGAGTTGCGCACGGGTTACGACCTGCGTACAGCGCGGCGCAGCCTCAACATCATGTTTGCAGATTGGGCCAGTCGCGGCATCAATATGTGGACGTTTGAGCCGGGCGTCATTGACTTGGTTCAGGGGCAAAACACCTACGCGCTGCCAGACGACACCATTGATCTGCTGGAGCATGTGATTCGCACGGGTGGGAACGTGGCGGCAACGCAAACCGACTTGACCATCACCCGTATCAGTGTTTCTACCTACGCTACGATCCCTAACAAGATTCAGCAAGCCCGCCCAATTCAGGTGTGGGTGCAACGGTTCAATGGCCAGAATTCGCCCGTGAGCGCGACGTTGAGCACCACAATTACCTCGTCGTCTACTGAGATTGTGTTGAGCAATGCTACGGGTTTACCCGCATCTGGGTTCATCAAGATCGACAACGAGATCATCAACTACGGGTACATAACAGGGAATACCCTATATAGTTGTTTCCGTGGCCAACAAAACACCACTGCGGCGGCTCACACTGCTGGGGCAATTGTGTACTGGGCGCAAGTTCCAGCAGTCACAGTTTGGCCGACTCCCGACAATGCCCAGACGTATCAGTTTGTGTACTGGAGACTGCGCCGTACTCAAGATGCAGGCGGCGGTGTCAACGTCATGGACGTGCCGTTCAGGTTTATCCCCTGTATGGCAGCGGGCCTGTCGTACTACATTGCTGGCAAGATTCCTTCCGGTTTTGAGCGTATTCCCATGTTGAAGTCTCAGTACGACGAAGCATGGCAGATAGCGGCTGGCGAAGACCAAGAGAAAGCGTCTGTTCGCTTTGTGCCGAGACAACAGTTCATTGGTGGAACCTGATGGGAAATAGGTTCGCCTCTGGTAAAAATGCGATCTCCCAGTGCGATCGCTGCGACCAGCGTTTTAAGCTTTCAATCTTGAAGCGTGAAGTCATCAAGGGTCGTAACTACGACCTCTTGGTTTGCCCGGAGTGTTGGGACCCAGATCAGCCACAATTGCACTTGGGCGAGTTTCCAGTAGACGACCCACAAGGCTTGCGTAATCCCCGTCCTGACCGGAGCTATGTGCTGTCGGGAACGAGCGGGTTGCAGATCAACGTGAATGGCGGGACTGGGCCTACGGGCACGGGGACTGTGGAGGCGGGTAGCCGAATCTTTCAGTGGGGGTGGAGCCCTGTGGGGGGCGCATCATTTTTTGACACGGCCCTCACACCAAATAACTTGGTTTTGAGCGTGCAATTGGGTACAGTATCGGTATCAACGACATAAGGAGTCGAAATGGACACGAAGACAGTGAAGAAAATTGCCGACAAGGAAGTCACGGCGCACGAGAAGCGCATGCACCCCGGCGCAAAAAAGATGCGTGCTGGCGGTAAGACCAATAGCGATATGCTCAAGTACGGGCGTAACATGGCCAAAGTAATGAACCAGCGTAGCCCTGGTCGTGGAGGCTGATATGGCAACGTACAAGGTACCCAAAAAAGTAGCCACCGTGGTTGTTGGTGAAGAGCCAGCCAAAGAGACAATGCGCAAAGCAAACGTGTCTGTGGCCAACACGCGCAGTCAAGACTATCCCCCCACCAAAACCAGCGGCATCAAAATCCGTGGTACTGGCGCGGCTACTAAAGGTCTGATGGCCCGAGGCCCAATGGCATGAACTACACCGAGTTGTACAACACAATTCAGTCGTACACCGAGAATCAGTTTCCGGCTGTATACCTTGCAAGTGGGAGTACTGTGTCTGCAACGACACAGATCAATACTTTCATCACGCAGGCTGAACAACGTATATACAACTCGGTTCAGTTCCCCTCGCTGCGTAAAAACGTGACGGGGGTAACGTCCACAGGCAACAAGTATTTGTCGTGCCCTGGTGACTTTCTTTCTACGTTTTCGTTGGCGGTCATCACTGCTGACGGGCAAGAATTCTTGCTCAACAAGGACGTGAACTTCATTCGTCAGGCGTACCCCAAAGCCACGGACACTGCAACGCCCAAGTACTACGCACTGTTTGGCCCAACAACTTCAAACGATGCGTCCCCCGTAATCACCAATGAGTTGTCGTTCATTCTTGGCCCCACACCTGATGCGGTCTATGAAGTTGAGTTGCATTACTACTATTACCCACAATCAATTATTCAAGGCGTAGCAACGGCGGCGTCAATTACTACTACTGGTAGTAGCTTGACTAACGGAACTTATTACAACGTACCATTAACCGGTGGCACGGGGAATTCAGCCGCTGCTACTATCGTGGTGTCTGGCAACATTGTTACAAGCGTAACCATTGTTAACGGCGGTGCGTACTATGTTGTTGGTGACGTTCTGACGACAAGCGTTTCTTATGTTGGCGGCACAGGCACTCTTTTCACAATCACAGTTACAGCAATTGACAACGCAACTGGACGCACTTGGCTGGGCGACAACTTTGACAGCGTGTTGCTGTATGGGTCTTTGGTTGAAGCGTACATCTTCATGAAGGGTGAGCAAGACATTATTGCTGGGTACGACGCCAAGTACAAAGAAGCCCTTGCGCTGGCTAAACGTCTGGGCGATGGGTTGGAGCGCAGTGATGCGTACCGCAGCGGGCAGTATCGGGAAGCCCCGCTACCGCAGAATAACGGGGTGCGTTGATGGCGTTCACAGGCAACTTCAGTTGCAACACTCTTCGCTCGGGCTTGGTAAACGGCACAATCAACTTTACGACCGATACGTTTTATTTGGCGCTGTACACCAATGCAGCCACGCTTGATGAGACCACCACTGCGTACACCCCCACTGGGGAAGCATCGGGGGGCAACTACAACCCTGGTGGCCTGCCTGTTACCGCTACTGTGGGCACAGAAACCACTGCTTCTGGCAGCATCACGTATGTAAATTTCTCCTCTCCTTCTTGGACGGGTGCAATCACGGCCAGAGGGGCTTTGATTTACACGCCGGGGGATAATGGCGCTGTATGCGTCTTGGACTTTGGCAGCAACAAAACATCAACCAACACCTTCCCTGTGACGATGCCCGCAAACACAAGCACATCGGCACTCATTCGACTTGTTTAAGGAGCACCCTATGTTTAACGAAAAAGCTCAATCTACCGACGCCGTAACTGCGGGTTTGGTTGCTGGCACGGCCCTGCAAAACGGTGCTCGTGGTGGCGGCGTGTTTCACGTTCAGTGCCTGGATAAAGACGGCAACGTGAAGTGGGAAGACAAGATGCATAACCTTGTGGTCAACGAGGGGCTGCAAAACATGAACACCCAATACTTCAAGGGCAGTACGTACACAGCGGCCTTTTTCCTTGGCTTGGTGACTGGCCCTGGTTCTGGCACGACATACGCTGCTACGGACACCCTGGCTTCCAAAGCATGGACTGAGTTCACCAACTACAGCGGCTCACGTAAGGCTGTGACTTTTGGTACGGCTACCACTGCTGACCCGTCTGTCATCAGCAACTCTGCGGCTCCCTCTTCGTTCAGCATTACCAGTTCTGGCGGTGTTGTTGCGGGCGCGTTCCTGTGTACCGTGAGCAGCGGCACTTCGGGGGTTTTGTTCTCTGAGGCCGACTTCCAGTCCCCTGGCGATCGTACCGTGGTGAGCGGAGACACACTCAACGTGACCTACACGTTCAGCCTCGACGCTGCGTAATCCTTTGTGTTTGGTACATCCGCATTTGCTGCCGCTCCCTTTGCTGCTTTAGCAGGGACGGGCGCAGTCTATGACAGCGCGGTTGATGAGGCTGTAACGGCATCAGATACGGCGGTCAGTGCGGTGGCGTTGTTTGCACCGTTGATTCTGGAAGAGATTGCGGTTGGTATAAACATTACCGTTGCGGCTTCTGACTTTAGCGCGGCCATAGCGGAGACAATTACTGCCCTGGATACGCCGTCTGCTTTGGTGGTGTTCCCGGCGTACTTTGAAGATACGACCACGGCGGCAGACACGGTTGCTTCTTTGGCGACTTTTGAAGCGGCCTACGCGGAAACCGCCAGCGTTTCTGATCTGTATTTGGCCCAAGCAGTTTTTGAGGCCGCAACGCCTGAGACGGCTACAGCATCTGATTTGTTGATTGCGGGCCTTGAATATAGTGTGTTCATCCAAGAGTTGGCAGCGGCCTTGGATACGCCAAGCTCAAACGCAGACTTCTTGGCGGCTTTTGTGGATACGGCCACGGGGTCTGATACTTTTGCTGCCGCTGCTGGGTTTGGGGTTGCGGTGGCTGAAACAGCCACGGGTCTTGACGACACTTTGGTTGCCCCCTCCACTTTTAATGCCGTTGTCAGTGACACGGCTACGGCCTTGGATTCGCTCTTGGCTTCAGCCGTCTTTCTTGCTACCATACAGGACAGCGCAGTGGGAGCGGATGTGATTCTTGCCCGGTTCTTGTGGGAGATCATCAACGATGCACAAACCGCAAACTGGGGGACAATTAACGCAGCGCAAACGGCGGGTTGGGCAGAGGTAAACACCGCACAGTCAACCACTTGGCAGACTGTAAAAACGCAGGGTTAAATATGGCACTCGTAGTAAAAGACAGGGTACAAGAAATCACCTCAACAACGGGGACGGGCACTGTCACGCTTGCCGGGGCGGTTCTTGGGTATCAGACCTTTGCCACGGTTGGCGACGGTAACACCACGTACTACACCATTGTTGACCTGACCGCAGGCGACTGGGAAGTTGGTATTGGTACGTATACCGCTTCGGGCACAACCCTGTCTCGTACCACCGTGCTGTCTTCCAGTAACGCAGGGTCATTGGTTTCTTTTGCTGCGGGTACAAAGAACGTCTTTGTGACCTACCCGTCTTCGCGGTCGGTTTATTTGAGCGCGGCTGGGCTGGCTGTTGACGTTCTCGACATCGGCACACTGGGCACCAGCACGGCCAACATCAGCACGGCCAACATCACTGCGGGAACAGTTTCTACAACCCCGGTCAACAACACAGACATTGTTAACAAGCAGTACGCTGACGCCATTGCATCGGGCATTCATTTCCACGAAGCAGTGGATTTAGCGACTACCGCAGCCCTGCCAGCAAACACATACAACAACGGCGCATCTGGGGTAGGGGCAACGCTTACCGCAAACGCCAATGGCGCTTTGTCTGTGGACTCAACGCTCACTGTTGCTTCAAACCGGATATTGGTGAAGAACGAAGCTGCGCAAGCAAACAACGGTGTGTATACGGTCACTCAGGTTGGCTCCGCTGGGACGCCATACATTCTGACTCGGGCAACCGACTTTGATACCGCTGGGACGGGCGTTGACCAGATCGACGAAGGTGACTTTTTCTTGGTAACCAGCGGCACAGTAAACCTCAATACCGCTTGGGTTCAGCAGACTGCGCCCCCGATAACAGTTGGCACAACCGCAATTGTCTTCCAGCAGTTTGCTGCGCCAATCACATACACGGCGGGTACAGGGTTGAATGAATCCCCTACTTACACGTTCAACATCGCTAACACTGGGGTAAGCGCAACAACCTACGGCTCCGCAAGTTCTGTCCCAGTCGTGGCAGTCAACGCCCAAGGTCAGATTACTTCGGCTACCGACACAGCTATTGCCATCGCCGCAGGCGCGGTGTCTGGGCTTGCAGCTTCAGCCACCACGGACACGACCAATGCCAGCAACATCTCGTCTGGCACGCTTGGCACTTCAAGGCTCACGGGTTCCTATACGGGTATCACTGGGACGGGGGCATTGGCTGCGGGTTCGTTGGCCGCAGGCTTTACGGCTGTGTCTGCTCCTCTGGGCGGCACCGGGCAGACCTCCTATGCCATTGGCGATTTGCTGTATGCAGACACAACCACATCGCTGGCAAAACTTGCAGACGTAGCGGTTGGCAATGCCCTGATTTCTGGTGGCGTGGGCGCAGCCCCAAGCTGGGGCAAGGTTGGTCTGGCTACGGCAGTGAGCGGCACCCTTCCAATTGCCAACGGCGGAACAAACTCTACGGCCACCCCTACCAACGGCGGGGTAACTTATGGCACGGGTACGGCGCAGGCGTACTCTTCGGCTGGCACTTCCGGGCAAGTTCTTCAAAGTAACGGCGCAGCAGCCCCTACTTGGCTTGCTCAGTCCAGCATTGCTGCGGGTTCAGCTACCAACGCCACTTTTGCTTCGACTGCGACCAACGCCACTTTTGCCACATCATCAACTTCGGCAACTAATGCAACGCTGGCTACTACGGCTACGCTGGCGACTCTGGCGACCCTTGCCACTTTGGCCACTACGGCTACCAGTGCAGGTTCAGCCACCAATGCAGGCTTTGCCACCAATGCAGGCTTTGCTACCAGTGCAGGATCGGCTACCAACGCAGGCGCGGCTACCAACGCAGGTTTTGCTTCGACTGCAACCAACGCCACTTTTGCTTCGTCTGCCACCAATGCAAGCGCAGCCACCAACGCGGGCTACGCCACCAACGCGGGGGGTATAACAACCACGCAACCTACTCTCGGATATTCCATATCTGGTCAAAATATTGACTATGGGGGACAGGGTGGCCCACAGGTACTGGGTCAAGGCGGCGGCGCGGCAATGATGTCGTTCCATCGCCCAGGAGCATACGCAATCAATTTTGGCCTTGGCTCAGATAATCAGCTACGTACTGGCGGCTGGAGCCGTGGTGGTAACTTTGTAGTGATTGACTCTGGAAACATTAGCAGTTACACCGCAGGCGCAGCTACCAATGCAGGCTTTGCCACCAACGCAGGCTACGCTACCAACGCAGGCTTTGCTAATTCAGCTACCAATGCAACTTTTGCTTCGTCCGCCACCAATGCAGGGTTTGCCACCAACGCAACACAGGCAACAAACCTCAACAGTTCAAACTATATAAGTCAGCACGGGTCGGATGGGAGTTGGAATGCCGACTTTCAAAATACCCCTGCGGGTACAGCCAGATACAACGGTGACGTAGGCGCAAACACATCAAGTAATCCAGGTGGTACCTGGTGGATACAACAAAACTTCCGCCATACAAACGGCGGTGGTTATTGGGGTACCCAGGTGGCGTGGGGCTGGGAAGACAACGCCAACAGACTTGCTACACGAAACGTACAAAATGGTAGTTTTGGGGGTTGGGTTTATTACCTTAATTCCAGTAACTACACGTCGTATGCACCTTCTTTAACAGGGTCAGGTGCGTCTGGGACTTGGGGCATCAGCGTCACAGGCTCAGCAAGTTCCGCTTCCAACGCAAGCTACGCCACTTATGCAAACTCGGCAGGTTCAGCCACCAACGCAAGTTTTGCTTCTTCAGCCACCAACGCAAGTTTTGCTTCTTCAGCAAGTTCAGCTACCAACGCAAGTTTTGCTAGCAATGCCACATTCGCTACTTCAGCAGGTTCTGCTCCAGCTTACACCACGTTCAACAGCGTTGGTAGTATTTCTGTCTTAGCGGGGTCAGTTGGTATTGCCAACGGGTCGGTTGGTGGAACCACCGCTTCAGGCTGTGTTTACTACTACTACAACTCGCCTACCACAGCCGCGCTATCTGGGACCTGGAGATTTTTGGGTAACACATACAGCGCTGCTGGCGTTGCAATCAGAATATCCTAAAGGAATAACATGGCCACATTCACATTAGAGTTTGTAACTGATCCTGTTTATCACAATGCTGAAGAGACTCACATTGAGTGTCGAGTTAAGTGGAAAGAGATACCCGAAGTTCTCCCGTTTGGCGCTAACGCTTGGGACCCAGAACCACATGGTCAGAAACTGTATGCAGAGTTAAAAGCGGGCGTGCATGGACCAGTAGCGCCGTTTGTTTTTGATCCTGTCAGGGCAGCCGCAGAAATAAGAAGCTTGCGGGATTATTTAATTGCTCAGACTGATTGGACACAAGCGCCGGATGTTCCTGCTGTTATAAAAGAAAAGTGGGTGGCGTACCGTCAAGCACTTAGAGACATTACGCAGCAACCTACGTTTCCAACAACGGTAACTTGGCCCACTGCGCCAGTTTAAGGAAAACCAATGAGCACGTATTCACCAAGTCTTCGGATTGAACTAATCGCTAACGGCGACCAAGCAGGTAATTGGGGCAACACGACCAACGAAAACCTAGCCTATATCCTTGATACGGCTATTGCCGGGTATCAAACGGTCAGTGTGACTTCTGTTACTGGAGCGCAAGCCCTGACATACACAAGCGGACCGACCATCACAGCTTCTGCAAATCAGTCTGTGTATGCCATGCTGCGGTTCACTACCACGTATGGGGCTGCTTTTTCTGTTTACGCTCCGCCTGTCTCCAAAACTTTTATTGTTTGGAACAACAGTGGCTATTCAATGACCATTTACAACTCGACTGTGATTGGTAACACAACCGCAGCGGGTGCAGGCATCACCGTTGCCAACGGCAACAAAGTTTTGGTTTGGTCTGATGGGACTAACTTCTATGAAGTACAAGCCCAGAATCTGACGGGCACCTTAGCTATTGCCAACGGTGGTACTGGGCAAACCACGGCTAATGCAGCCTTCAATGCCTTGGCTCCCGTGCAAACCACGGCCAACGGCAAGTACCTTAAATCTGATGGTACAAACACAAGCTGGGACGCTATTGATCTGAGCACGGCGGACATCACGGGCACCCTGCCTGTCGCCAACGGTGGTACTGGGCAAGCAACTACCTTGACTCAGTACGGTGTTATCTACGGCTCTACCACCACTGCAATGGCCACCACGTTGGCTGGCACTTCTACCCAGGTACTGCACGGCAATTCTTCTGGCGCTCCTACATGGGGGGCGGTGTCTTTGACGGCAGATGTGTCAGGCACTTTACCAGTCGCCAATGGCGGCACGAACTCCACTGCAACGCCAACAAACGGCGGGGTTGGGTACGGCACAGGCACTGCACATGCGTACACTGCGGCTGGCACTGTTACCCAGGTTCTAACGTCCAATGGTACTGCGGCCCCTTCGTGGCTTAACCAATCTAACATTGCTGCGGGTTCAGCTACTATAGCTACGTTGGCCACTACTGCTACTTTGGCAACCTTGGCTACTACAGCCACTCTGGCTACTCTGGCTACCTTGGCTACCTTGGCTACCTTGGCTACAACTGCCACCAGTGCGGGTTCAGCCACTAACGCAACTTTTGCTTCCTCGGCCACCAACGCAGGGTTTGCCACCAACGCCACTTTTGCTACCAACGCAGATACCGCTACCAGCGCGGGGCTTGCTACTTCGGCGGGGTCAGCAGGTTTTGCCACTTTGGCTACGCTTGCCACTCTGGCCACGCACGCCACTACTGCGGGTTCTGTCTCTGGAGGTCTGTTATATAGATCAGCGGCAAGTAGTTCGTTTACTTGCGTTGCTAATACATGGACGACTGTTTCTGGGGCTACCTGTACAACAGGCACCTCTTACTTGATAAACATGTCTTGGAGCGTCACATCTCCAGCAAACTCTTCTTTTAATGGCAGTTGTGTATTCTCTGGTAACACGTCATTTACGTCCGGGACGCCGACGGTAACTACTTGGAACGTTAATGGGCGGGGTTCTCAGAATGAAACTGTTATTTTAAGATTCTCAGGTGCGGGGGTCCTTGAAGTGTATTGGTATCCCGGTAGCGTTACCACCGTTACCATGTCCTACACTTTATATTCTCTCGGGGCATAAACCTAGGAGTAACAAATTGATCCAATCACGGCATTCGCACTTTGCAAGGGAGCCTATGAAGGCATAAAGGGGTGCGTTGCCGTCTACCAAGACCTGAAGAAGACAGGCAATGATCTGACAAAGATCACCACCGAAGTGGGCGGCGCACTGTCAAAGTTTTTCAAAGGCCACGCAGAGCTTGAAGCCAGCCACGAGAAAGCAGAAGCACAACGGGAAGACAATCAGAAGAAGGGGATCAAAGACGACCTTGCCACACAAGCCATAGACAATGTAATGTATCTGCGGCAGACCAAGCAGTTTTATGCTGATCTTGAGAAAATGGTGCGCTGGGAGATGGGAATGCCCGATATGTGGCGTGACATCGTAGAAGAGTACCAGCGGCTCTTAGACCAGAAATCGGAGCAAGCGGCTCGTGAATTGCACGAAAAGCGGGTGAAGGCATGGCAACGACAAAGATTAAAAAATCAGATTCTGGACAGGGTGCTGGAAACGGTGGTGGTGGTTTTCGTAGTAGGTTACCTGATATGCCTACTGTGGATAATCAGTCTTCATCATCGGGGTCGTTTGGATACCTTTTTGTCTTAGTCCTGTTCGCACTGGTCTTTGTGCTGGTCATCCCCTTGGTTGGGATGCTGTATGTGGACACGATGGTGGTGAAACGAGAGGCCAAGGCCCAGATGGAGAAAGTGGAAAAGCTCAGGAAGCAAGTTGAAGAAACCCAGAAGAAGGAAGAAAAATGATTGACCTTACCAAAGCCATTGGAGCAGTTGCCGCAAGCGTTGCCGCATTGGGCGGCAGTTATACACTGGCCGACAAGTTTGGTTGGTTTGACCGTGCAATTATTGAGTGGTCACCTGAGAACTTCAAGATCGTGGCAGAGGCTGGACAGCCCATCAATGTCACCGTGGCAAGAATTAAAAAACGGGATGACTGTTCTGTTGAGAGCTTTACCCCAAGCATTCGGGACGCAAATGGTATGGTGCATGAAGCAACCACCACCGCCAGCCGATTCAGCGGCCCGGCAGGCCCAGAGATCGACACGTTTACATACCAACTCACCATGGTAAGAAAAGAGAAGATTGCTGAAGGCAAGGCCACTTTGCTGGCAACCATCAAATACAAGTGTCCTGAAGGGGAGCGTGTTGTGCAATACCCCCGCCACCCCAACTTAAGTTTTGAACTGAAAGGTTAATCATGCTCACCCTGTTCTCATCTCTAATCAGCTTCCTGATGGGCGGCTTACCCAAAATCCTTGAGTTCTTCCAAGACCGGGCCGACAAGAAGCATGAGCTTGCCCTTGCGGCCATGCAGACCGAGCGTGAACTGACGCTCAAAAAGGCTGGCCTGGAAGCCCAGGAGCGGATTGAACACATCCAGACCGAGCAAATCCAGATCAATGCCGAGGTCACCAATGCCCAGACCGCCATGCAGGAGCGCCAAGCCCTGTATGCGCACGATATAGCCCTGGGCCAAGGGGCCAGCACTTGGGTCATCAACATGCGTGCGGCCACTCGTAGCGTCATCACCTACGGCATGTTTGCCATGTTCATGTTCGTGGAAATCTTTGGCTTCTATTACGCATGGCACACAAACGTTGAATTCACCGTGGCGCTGGACAGCCTGTGGGACGATGAGACTCAGATCATTTGGGCGTGTATCGTGAGCTTCTGGTTTGGCGGTCAGGCGTTCAAGAAATGAATCTCAGCCCAGAGGCCATCAAGGTCATCTGCCACCATGAGGGCATTCGGTACAAGCCGTATCGGTGCCCCGCACAGCTTTGGACAATAGGAGTCGGACATGTACTTTACCCAGACCAAGCTAAGATACCAATGGATCAAAGAGGAGCTTACCCGCTTCGGCCAGAAGATAGCCGCACGTTTTCAAAGGACGAAGTAGATGGGATTCTCAGAAGCGATCTTGCAAGGTTTGAACGTGGAGTGGCTCAGTTCTGCCCCGTTCCCCTTACACAAGGTATGTATGATAGCCTTGTTAGCTTTAGTTTCAATGTCGGTCTTGGAACACTCCAGCGTTCAACGCTTCGTCAAAAGCTGCTTCGG
>Ga0315905_10000676_pt1 | contig 37127 bp, 43 predicted proteins | sample LakEriMetagenome_5_FD_203522 | JGI IMG/M metagenome (GOLD analysis project Ga0315905, IMG submission 203522) | Freshwater fungal communities from buoy surface, Lake Erie, Ohio, United States - Buoy 4 MA121 | ecosystem: Environmental > Aquatic > Freshwater > Lake | place: USA: Lake Erie, Ohio... | reverse complement strand
GCGAACGACCCGAACAACGTGCTGGGCAAGCGTTGGCTCTGCCGCGGCGGCTCGCTCACCATCGTGGGCCAGTCGGGCGTCGGGAAGTCATCCTTCGCCATGCAGCTCGGTCTCACCTTTGGACTCGGGCGGCACTTCTTTGGCATCAAACCGACTCGGCCCCTGCGCGTCGCATTCGTGCAGGCCGAGAACGATACCGGCGACATGGCCGAGGCATTCCGCGGCGTCGTCGAGGCCATGCGGTTCAGCGGTGAGGATCTCGCCACGCTCAACACCAACATCCGATTCTACGACGAGACCGTGAAGACCGGCATCGAGTTCATTCGGTTGGCCAGGTCCATCATCGTCTCCCACCGAGCCGACATCCTGATCGCCGACCCGCTGCTATCCTACGCCGGCGACGACATCAGTGAGCAGAAATTCATGTCCACGTTCTTGCGTAACCACCTCAACCCGGTGCTACAGGAGACCGGCGCAGTTTGGATCTGGCTGCACCACATGCCCAAGCCACCTCGAGGTGAGCAGGCCAAGGGGAACATCAGCGACTTGGCCTACGCCGGCGCCGGATCCGCAGATCTCACGAACTGGTCACGCGAGGTCGGTGTGCTGCAACGCCAGGGCGACGATCCGACGTTCACCTTCACGCTCACCAAGCGCGGCAAGCGCTCGGGCATGGTCGATCTCATGGGCAACCCAGCCAACTCCATCCGGCTGCGCCACGCCACCGCCGGCATCTGCTGGGAGTACGCGCCGTCAACGGTCTTCAAGCCCATCCCAGCCACTATCAGGAAATGACCGCCGACATCTTCCGACGCATGGAGCCTCGCCGGCACGACCGTGACCCGGCACTCAGCGCCGTGCTCGCTTACATCTGCGAGGTCACCGGCGGCGACCTGTCAGCCGCCCAGCGCACGTTCCATTACTTGCGCAACAAGGGCCACCTGGTCTTCACCACCCGAGGCCGCATCTGGCAGGGCGCCGAGCACGTCCCTTTCGAGACCGAGGATGAGAACAGGATGAGGGTTGCCGGCGAGATGGCCGACCTCAAGCGCCAGGTGCGCGAGTCGTTGGCCAAGATTAAGCAGATGCAAGCCCTACTCAATCAGGTGGTTGAGCAGCACAACGCACTCGCCAAGATCGTGCATGACAAAATAGGATGATAATAGGGTGACGAACGGATGCTTTTGGGGGCTATGCATGGGGGCTGCTTGTACTAAAGCACAGGGTCGCGTTGCTCCTTCGCCTGACGGCGAGGATCAGCGACCACGAGGGATTGTTTGGATTGAATTCAAAAAAATTCCAAAAATCTGGATTCCGCGGTGTTGACCCAGACCGGCGTCGAAAGGCCCGCAAATCACGCAGGATGGCGTGCCAGCCCCATTGCAGCAACGAACTCTGGCCCACAAATAAACTCTAGGTTCGGAAACGCTCCTGTGCTAAAAAGTCGAACATGGGCGAAGCGATGATAACCGAAGCACATGTTGGTAGAGTTGACGACACGTCTCTGATGACCGTCAGCCAAAAGCTCGCCAGGGGTTCAAATCAAGCTAACTTCAAGGCCACCCACGTCGATCCCGAGAAGGTAAAACTGATCGAGGATCTGATCAAGAAGGGCGCTCCACTCACCAGAATTGCTGCCGATACTCACTCCAGCAACTCCACCGTGCGCACCATCCGTGATCGCCTGCTCGAGCGCGAACCCACCCTCTTCAAGGCCCACATGTCCGGCGCCCTCCAACGCCTGGCCAACAAGGCTGCTTCCACCATCGAACGTGGCTTAGACAATATGGAAGATCAGGATATCAAACTCGGACAGCTGACCGGGTTATCCGTCGCACTAGGAATCTTAATTGATAAACAGGCACTTTTGAACGGCGATGTGCCCACAACCGTCGTCGAGCATCGCCTAACCATCGACACCGCAGCCGTTAACGAATTGCTCGCCAATTCCAAGCGTTCCGAAGCCGACGTTATCGACGTAACCCACTCGATGTCCGCCACTTAGGAAACTGAAGCCGGAAACATTAAACATAATGGTTATTGTACGTCATCCAAAACAGGGGGGGGGGAGGGGGGGTCGGCCCGCCGGCGACGCAACTGCGACGGGTTCTACCACCGAAATTTTTTTTATAAAATGGCTACAATGAATTCCAGCATTCCGCAGCACCTTTATGGTCTGGTTGACGGGGGGATTTTGCGTGGACGGGTGGAGGATGGCGACGACTTTGACAAGTGCGTGATCTTTGGAGTGACCTCGATCCCGTCGCGGGCGCTGCATTTCTCGATTATGACGGAGGCTGGGAGCCAGTGGGCGCGGATTCCGCTGCACAAGTTGCGGCATACGGAGCCGGTGGAAGGGGGTCCGCGGCACATGTTGCCGGAGTTGCAGAGTTGGGACTGTCACGGCTGGGATTTCAGCGTCACCGCCTATGAGTACCTGCGGGAGATGGCCTGCGAGTACCGGACGAGGGACGGCATCATGGTGCCGGCGAGTTACTGGTTCACGCTTGACCACACCGACAATGGTTACAGCCAGTACCCGCCGGAGCACAAGTGCTACCACCTGCTCCTCTTGGACGACGGAAGCGGCCAAATTGCCGCCCAACCAAACAACCGGATCCTGTGGCGGGACGACAGTTTTGTCCATCCCAACCCGACGACGTTGCAGGAGTACCGGGTGATGCCGGACCAGACGTGGCACGCGGAGTTGGGGCGTAATGCGGACCGGAATACTTTTTGCAATGGTGTCAAAGAATAACATTTCAGTGCTGCTGGCGTGACGACGCTGGGGCCATACTGAGGATGGGAGTTTGAGCCTCCCTTGCAAAACCTATTAAATGAACTACCAAATTCGAGAAATAGAACTGGCCAACCAGGTCGGCCTGAGCCGGGTGGAGGTTAAGAAACTGCGGGAGCGGCTGACCGTGGATCTGCACTGGGGTTATGAGGGCAGTCCAAGGGCGGTCTGGTACACGGCGGCTGGGGTGAGTGCGTTCGAGGCTTTGCTGGGCCAGCAGCCAGAGGCGGTGGCACCGGTACCGGTGGAAATTCGGGCGCGGGAGGCGGGATCTGGTCACCGATATGCGGATGCGGACATTCCGAGGTTGCCGCAGAATGGGCTGATTTTGGAGCATGGTCGGCCTGCTTGGTGGACGGCGGACGAGGCGAAAGTGGTGGCCACTAAGTTCGGGAATCGGAAGGCGATTTATGTGGAATTTGAGGGCAAGAAGATGATTTGCCGGGTGAAGGATTCGCTCAATTTTGCGACGCACATGGTGATTCCGGTGCGTAGGTACGACAACATTTTGATGGCTGCACGCCAGCCGCGGTTCCCTGGGAAGTGGTGACATGGCCGACCTGCTCAAAGGCTACGTTCCCGCCCCGCACCCGGTGCTCCACTCGCCGAGCATTGAGGATATCCGGCGGATGGTGTCCGAGCACGGCGCCGAGGAGACGGCACGCCGGCTGCAACTGCGTGAGGACAAGATCGTGGCCGAAAGGCTGGATCCGTACCGGCACGGCTACGAGCCAAAGCACTGGAAGACCGCCGACGAGCTGCTGCTGAAGCACCGAGAGCTGCTGGTATCCGGCGGTAACCGGGCGGGCAAGACCGAGTACGCGGCCAAGCGGGCGATCAATTTGCTGGTGGCCAGACCCGAGTCGCGGGTGTGGTGCCTGCACACGACGAACATGTCGTCGATTCAGATGCAGCAGGGTGTGATCTGGAAGTACATGCCGCCCGAGTACAAGCTGGCCAGAAAAACCAAGATCACCAACGTGGCCTACACCCAGAAAAATGGGTTCTCGGAAAACACGTTCGTGTTGCCGAATAAGTCTCAGTGCTTTTTTATGAATTACGCCCAGGACAAGAAGGTCATCGAGGGCGGCGAGTGTGATATGATCTGGTGCGACGAGCTGGTGCCGCTCGACTGGGTCGAGACGCTGCGTTACCGGCTGGTCACGCGCAACGGGGTGCTGCTGCTGACGTTCACGCCGGTCACCGGCTACTCGCCCACCGTGAAGGAATTCGTGGCGGGATCGACGTTCCTGACTGCGCGGAAGGCCGAGCTGCTGCCCGACACGATCAACGTGCCGGGTCTGCCCAAGGGCACGATGCCCTACACCGCAAAATGTCACGGCAAGCGAGGTGCCTGCATCTGGTTTCATTCGGATCTGAATCCGTACTCGGACTGGAACACGATGAAGAGCACGCTCGATGGCCGCGGCAGCTACGAGCTGAAGATCCGCGCCTACGGCTGGGCCGAGAGTTTGCAGGGTTCGCAGTTCCCGAAATTCGGCCAGCACAACATTGTCGCGCACGAGAAGATTCCAACGGAGGGCACCAACTACATGGTCGTCGATCCGGCTGGATCGCGAAATTGGTTCATGCTCTGGATGCGGGTGGACGAGGAGGGGCGGCGCTTTGTTTACCGCGAGTGGCCCGACATCAATGTCGGCGAGTGGGCGCTGCCCAGCGAGAAGGCTGACGGCAAGCTCGGGATCGGCCAACGCAACGGCGCCGGTCGAGGCATCAACGACTACAAAGAACTCATCAAGGATCTTGAGCAGAAGGAATTGATGTTTGCTCGGTACATTGACCCGCGGGCCGGTGGCACTCAGGCGGTGGGCAAGGAGGGCGGCACCAGCCTCATGGACCTGCTCGATTCCGACCCAGATCCGATGTTCTTTGAGCCGGCGGCGGGCATGCGCGTGGACGAGGGCGTCACACTAATCAACGACTGGCTGGCGTTCAACCTCAACATGCCGATCAACCGGGTCAACGAGCCGAAGCTGTTCATCTCCGACCGCTGCCAGAATCTCATTTTTTCCATGCGCGAGTGGACCGGGGCTGACGGTGACAAGGGCGCCACCAAGGATCCCATCGACTGCCTGCGCTACCTGGCCGTCATGGATCCAACTCACTACACCAACACCAGCTTCGAGGCGGTCGGCGGCGGCTCCTACTAACATGAAAGAATACCCGATACTCATCACGCGGAAGCAGGCCAGCGAGTTGACTGGTCTCGACGAAAAGTATTTCGATCGGCTCAGGCACACCGAGAAACTGCGTTGCTACCGCACGCTCGGCGGCCTCCACCGATTCTATCGGGACGAAGTGCTCGAGCACATCGGAGCAAATTTTGTTTCTAAACAACCCACTAACCACATCTCACCATGAGTCTTGATTATAAAAAAGTACCAGGTTCGCCAAACACCGACCAGCTCGTCAACGCGAGCGAGAAGCCAGATGTAAACTATCTCAACTACGAGTTCAAGCGCTCGCTCTACACCGGCAACAATGTCAGCCGCGTCGATAACAACGACGCAGTGCGATTCTGCAAGTGGTCGGGCATGACCGACGACGGCAAAAAGTACAGCTCCACCCGTCCAGACGGCGACCAGGTGTTCCCGTTCGAGGGCGCCTCCGACGTGCGCATTCGTCTCGTCGATTCCACCATCAATGAACTGGTGGCCAACCTGACCACCTCATTTGTCCGCGGTCAGCTCAACATCTCCGGCGTCAATATCAGGGACGGCGGGATGGCGGCTGCGGCCAGCGAGCTGATGACGTGGATCCGCCAGAACAAACTCAAGGTCGAACTCGAGCGCGAGGCCGAGCTGCTCGCTCAGTACACCCAGCAGTACGGTTGGTCCGTCGTCCATGTGGCCTGGGATCAGAAGACCGCCATCCGGTCACAGAAGATCACCATGCAGCAGGTCATGCAGCTATCGCAGCAGGCCGCCGCCACCAACCCAGCCAGCATCATCGCGCAGCTACCCATGCTCGTGATGAACCCCGAGGCCGAACAGCAGGCGGCAGATATTGTCACCACGTTCCTGCCGGATCTCACCATTCGCGACGCCAAAAAATTTGTGCGAGATCTGCGCGAGACCGGTACCGGCGAGTACGACGAGGAATACATCCAGAAGAATTTGCCCTCGGTCACCGCGCTGAAACCTTTCGACGAGGTGGCGTTTCCGCCCGAGACCATCGACCTCCAACGCGCCCGCGTCATCTTTCGGCGAGAATACTTCACCGAGGTCGAGCTGAAGGCGATGGAGAAGGATGCCGGCTGGAGCGCAGAATTCTGCGAGAAGGCCGCGGTCACTCAGGGCCGGCAAAGCTGGTACAACAATCCCAACCTGGTCACCACCTCCCTGAGCGTCAGCGGCACGGTGCGCAACGATCACTTGATCGAGATTGTCCACGCCTACACGCGCCAACTCAGCGACAACGGTTCGCCGGCGATCTACTACACCGTCTTCTGCCCCGAGCTGGGTCAGGACATGTACGCCAAGCACGAGCTGCTGGACTACGCGCACGGCGAGTATCCATTTGTCGAGTACCGGCGCGAGCGTCTGCGTCGAGCCATCTGTGACTCTCGGGGCGTACCGGAGTTGTCGATGACCGACCAGGATGAGATCAAGGCCCAGCACGACTCGATGCGCGACCGCACCGCGTTCACCACGCTGCCACCGATCCGCGTCAAGAAACGCATCGGCATGATCAACAAGATCGGTCCCGGTGTGCAGCTTCCTGTCACCCAGGCCGACGATTACCAATTCATGGATCCGCCACGCTCCCCGATCAGCGAGGCGATGGCGGTCATCGGTCAGGTCGAGAGCCGGCACGCAAACTACTTTGGCCTGCTGCACGCCTCCGTCCCGCCCGCCAAACAGCAGGTGATTATGCAGAAGGAGATCAACAACTGGTTCGGCGTCTGGAGCAAAGTGTTCTCCCAGACTTTCCAGCTCTGCCTCCAGTACATGCCAGCGGAGGAGATCCAGCGCATCGTCAACTCGCCAATGCCGCAGAATATCAGCGATATCGCCGGCCAGTTCGACTTCATTCTGAAGTACGACGTGCGCGACATGGACAACGAATATGTGATGAAAAAGTTGCAGGCCATCTCGCAGTTCGTCGTGCCGCTCGACGCCGGCGGCGTGATCGACCGCAACCAACTCATCACCGACATTATGACCGCCATCTCGCCGGATGCAGCTCGCACCATGATCACCGACCAGCAGGGCGCATCACAGAAAATGTTCAAGGACGTGCAGACCGACATCGGCATGATGATGCTCGGCAACGAGGCGCTCTACGTCGAAAACGATCCTGCCGCGGCCTCCAAAATGCAGTACGCCCAGCAGGTCTTACAGAGCAATCCGAAGGCCCAGCAGGCGTCAAAAACCGACCAGCAGTTCCAGCAGCTCCTCCAAAAGTACATGCAGAATTTGCAGTTCTCGATGCAGCAGCAGCAGAATAAACAGGTCGGCAAGATCGGCGTCACGCCGGCCTCGGCCACTCCTCCGCCTGCTCAATGAAACCAGACCAACTAGAGCCATTTGCTTTCACCGGCACCAGCCCGCTCTGGGATGCAGTTCTGGCCCACACCAGCGACTGCATTCAAGATGAGGTCGAGACCGCAATCAACCGCGAGACCCTCGGTGAGTATCGCATCCACGCCGCCGGCAGGGCCGAGGCGCTCAATGACTTCTTGATCTCGCTGCACCAACTGCGCGACGAGGCCAAGAAACGATACCTATGATCCCACAAAAAGGTGGGTAGAGTTGGTGTAAGTTAGCTGGATACTAGACTGGAAAACAAATTTAGGGAATCGTGCGTCAACGGCTTTCTGCGTGTCGCCGATGAGCAACGCTGCACGACCTCTTGGCGGTCACAAAACACCATGCCCGATACAGCAAATCAGATAGAAGAGACCGCACCCTTGGACAACGGAACGAGCGCGGACAAGCCTCTCACAACCTCCGTGGCAGATAAGCTCGGTAAAATCAGCGAGGAGAAGCTTGCTTCTTTGCTTCGCCGATCACTGTCGAACGAGCCGGCACAGGCACCAGCACCTGACAAAAAAGCGGAATCAACGTCCGAGGAATCCACGGCAGATGCCGAGGCAACCGAAGACAATTCACAGGCAACTGTGGAGGAAACTTCAAAATTTGCGGAAGTTGAACAGTCAACGGATGCGGTTGAAGAGGGACTGCCCAAGGGCGCCCAAAAGCGTATCGACAAGCTGACCGCTCTTCGCAAGGAAGCCGAAGCAAAGGCGACGCAGTTGGAAGCCCAGATTGCTGATCTCAGGTTCAAGCTCGAAACAAAAGCCGCCTCAATTGCGGATGCTCCGATTCGGTCTACGCCCGACAACCCCTACTTGCACCTTCAGTCGCAAGCCGAGGTAGATTTAGCATTCGCGGAAGCGCGTAAGGTTCGTCGCTGGTGCGAAGAAAATGCTGACGGTGCCACCGTGAAAGACAAGGTGGGCAAGGAAACCGACTACTCAGCAGAAGATGTTCGACGCATTAAGCTCAACGCACTCGACGCTCTAGAAGAACATCTGCCGAAGCAGCTCCGGTATGTAAATACTCGCAGCCAAATCGACCCGATGGCCGAAAGTGAATACCAGTGGTGGAAGGATCGGACCAGCCGAGAATATGCCGTCGCACAAAACATGCTGACTGCTTTTCCCGAGCTGAGAAAATTCCCAGACTACAAGATGGTAATCGGCGACTACATCCGCGGCGCAGCTCAAAGGGAAAACAATTATGCTGCTCAAAAAGCAGGGGCTGCAAAGGCTCCACTCAAGAAAGCACCTGTTCAACCTACTCGCTCAACCTCAGGCCCAGCTAGTGTCACCGCCAAGGAGCGGGACTCAAAAAATGCTGAAGCCAAATTCCGAAAAACTGCCACCACCTCAAATCTAAAGGATCTTCTTCTACAACAATTTTTGTAATAGGAAAACACTCACATGGCTCAATTATTCGAACGCTCACAAGTTGGTAAACGCGAAGACCTCGCTGACTATATCTCGCTCGTCGATGCGAAGGACACCCCCTTCGTCGCGATGGCTCCAAAAGGCTCCAAGCCCGGCAACACCTTCATGCAATGGCAGGCCGACAACATGCCAGCCACCGCCATCACCGGCACCGTGGACGGCACTGATGTCACCTCCGCAGACTATCAAAATCTCAACTCGGGTCGCGCAATTCTGGCCAACTATGTTCAGATCTTCCGCCGGCCCGTGCGCGTGTCTCCTCTCTCCGTCGATGTCTCTATCGTCGCCGGTCTGAAGGACGAACTCGCTGGCATGGTCGCCAAGGGCATAACGGCACTAAAACGCGATATGGAAGCGACCTTCCTCTCGGCCAGCGATGGCCAGGCGGATAACGGCACCGTTCCTTACCTCACCAAGGCGATGGGCGTCTGGATCAGCACGACTGGTGGCTCTGTGCCAACGGTTCCCTCTGCGTTCCGCACCCCGAGCGCCAGCATCGTTGGTGGTTCCGCTGCATCCACGACCCTCGACGAGGCAATGGTGCAGGGTCTGCTCACCAGCATCTACGGCCAAACCGGTACGTTCCGCGACTACGACGGCATCGTCGGCACCAGCGTCAAACGCGCCTTCACGAACCTGCTCTTCACGACCAGCCAGAACGCCAACACCAACACCGCTTCTTCGATCCGCACGTTCAATCGCGAGGCCGATGCTGACACGTTTATGTCGAGCGTGGACGTGTTCGAGGGCGACTTTGGTCGCATTCGTCTGCACCCAGATGCGTTCATGCCCGCGGTTTACAAGGGCTACGTCATCCCGACCGACCTCACCGAAATCCGCTACTCCAGCCTCCCTGAAGTTAAGGATCTCCCTGACTACGGCGGTGGTCCAGCCCGCTTGATCGAGGCCGTCGCCGGTCTCGTTGTTAAGAATCCGCTCGCGTTCGGCAAGTTCGACTTCTCGAGCTAATGATCGCCGCCGTCCCCGACGATCTCTATAAGCCTCTGCTGGCCGAGTTTCGTCGGGGCTGGCACAAGGAAAAGGTGTTGAGTGTTATCGAGGCCAAAAAGACCTCGGCGCTCAACCAAGTCTATCATCGGGGCGTGGACGGTTTAGGCCGTCTACGCGCCCGAATTCCTGCCTCCTCTTTTCATTTCTGGGGCCAGAAACTGGGATACGAATGCTGGAGAAATGACACTTTTATCCGCGAATTCTTGCGCGACAATCCTGGCCTCGAGACCAAGGGCGGCGCCACCAAGATGCAGGTCGGTTACGGAAAATCGACCAGCGATGGCAGCAAGGTTTCAATTCTCGACCAATTTGGAAGATGCGCCTAATCGAACTCAGCACCGTGTTCTACCGATACCTGCAACTCGCGGGACTAGATCGGTCGAGTATCACCGCGCAAATGTTCGCGCAGTTTCGTGATTTTGCGAGCGGTCGGATCGAGAGCATCTGGAAGTCGGATGTGTGGCCAGACCTGATCCGCGTCACGGCGTACCCCGGCGACACCGTGGCCGTCGATGCTCAAGGCATCCGCACCGTGCAGCTTGGCACCGATGTGGGCGAGGTGCTCAACGTCTATGACCAGGATCCGCGGCTCACGACTCGAGCCAAAATTTTGAAGTACTTTTTGTACAACGACGGCACGCATGACTACCTCAACCTCATGCAGAATGCGACGCCTGTTTTTGTGGAATACCGCATTGCAAACCCAGAACTCTACGGCGACGCCTGGAGCGCAACCGTGGCCTACTCTGTTGGCGCCCAAGCCTACTTCGACACCAGTAGCAACACCGGATCCTTTACGCCTGGCGCCGGCAAGCAGCCCGCCGGCAACCTGTACGAGTGCATCATCGCGACCACCGCCAACCAGTCGCCCACCAGCAACACCGCCAACTGGTCGCTGGTAGAAATTCCTTACTTTTTGGGAGACTATGTCGCCCGTGCCGCTCTCTCCGACTACCTCCGCGCCGAGGGTCAATTTGATCAGGCCGTCATCGCTGAAGCCGAGGCCGAACAGACTCGTGAAAAAGAGGTCGAGCGAATTCTCACCACCCAAGGCCAGGTCCGCAGAATTAACTTTTTTGGTTATTAAAATTCAAATCTATGCAACTCACCAAAGCCATCAACCTCTACCCGAAGCCGCATGTCGGTCAAACGCTGCAAGAAATTGCAGTCGCTGGCAGCGTCGTTCAGCTCACCGCGTTCAATCTTCAAACCCACTACGTTCTGCTTGAGGTCAAAAATGCCTCGGTCTACGTCACTTTTGACAACAGCACACCAAGCGCGACCAATGGACATGTGCTCGCCTCGGGATACCGCGAAATGGTCAGCCGGCAGACCGCGCAGGCCGCTAAATTTATTTACGTTAGCGCCGCCGCTCGCGTTATCGCTTCTCCGTTTACGGACTAAGCATGCACGCACTGCTGAACCGCATGCTGAAGGTGGTTCGCATTATCGCCTTCCTTAACACCGAGGAAAATCGACAGCTTCTCCTCGAGGACGGATCACGCATAATTGTCGAATGAGCGTTGATAAAAAAATCTCTCAGTTGCCGGTCGCCACTGGCGTCAACACCAACGACTTCACGGTCTTGGTGGACGGATCAACCTCGACCAACAAGCGGGCCACGGTGGCGCAATTGTTAGCAGCGTCCGGCGGCGGTACGGTCACCTCGGTCTCGGTAAGCGGATCCAATGGAATCACCAGTAGTGGCTCTCCCATTACATCGACCGGAACAATTGCGCTAGGTCTTGGCGCAATTACGCCGACCAGTGTGGTCGCCTCTGGGGCCGTCTCGGGGAGCAACCTGAGCGGCACTAATACTGGCGACCAGACAATCACGTTGACCGGAGATGTCACTGGCTCGGGCACAGGCTCATTCGCTTCGACCATTGCAGCCGGCGTAGTGACCAACGCGAAGCTGGCCGACATGACTGGCACCGTAATCAAGGGCCGGTCTAGCGGCACCGGCGCCCCAACCGATCTGAGCATGGCGTCGGTCAACGCTATGCTGCCGGTCTTCGTGGGCGACTCAGGATCCGGCGGCACTCAGGGTCTAGTGTTGGCGCCCACCGTAGGATCTGCCGCAGCCAAGAAATTTCTGCGAGCCGATGCCTCGTGGACTGCTCCAGATCTCAACGACCTTACGCCCAGCCAGGCGGGCAACTCGGGCAAGGTGCTCTCGACAAACGGCACGACCACCTCTTGGGTGGCGGCTGGCGTGGGATCTGTCACCAGCGTATCGGTGACGACCGCCAATGGCGTCAGCGGGACCGTGGCCACTGCCACCACGACGCCGGCCATCAGCCTGACGCTCGGCGCCATCACACCGACATCCGTTGCTGCGTCTGGGGCGGTCAGTGGGTCAAATCTGAGCGGGACCAACACGGGTGACCAGACTACGATCACAGGCAACGCTGGGAGTGCGACCATTCTTCAGACGGCTCGCGCCATCAACGGAGTAAACTTTGACGGCTCCGCAGCGATTACGGTCACCGCTGCAGGGTCTACGCTTTCGGACACGGTGCCGATTGCGAAGGGCGGCACTGGTCAGGTCACGGCGCAGGCGGCGCTCAATGCCCTCCTGCCAAGTCAGGCCGGCGCGAGCGGAAAGAACCTACAGAGCGACGGCACCAACGTCAGCTTCGTGGCCGACGCCGGTGGATCGGTGACATCTGTTGCGGCTACCGCTGGCACGGGGATCAGCGTATCAGGTAGTCCTATCACTACCTCAGGCACGCTCACCATCACTAATACCGCGCCCGACCAGACCGTGGCCTTAACGGCCAGCACCGGAATATCGACCAGTGGCACATATCCAAATTTTACTATAACCAATAGTGCGCCAGATCAGACCGTGGCCATCGCTGCCGGCACGGGCATATCTGTCAGCGGAACCTATCCGAGCTTTACGGTTACAAATAGCTCTCCCTCGTCTGGCGGGACGGTGACCTCGGTGGCCGCAACGGTGCCCAGCGTGTTGTCGATTTCTGGCAGTCCAATTACAGGCGCCGGCACGCTGGCGATTACCTACAGCGGCACGGCACTCCCCGTGGCCAATGGTGGCACCGGCGTGACCACATCGACCGGCACCGGCGATACAGTGCTATCAACGTCTCCTCAACTTTCCACGGTCGGCGTCGGCGCTGCGGGTTCGGCCTCGACTAATCTACTGCTTGCAGCTTCCACGACATCGGTCTCTAGTCTACGCATTCTGGCCGGCGCAAATCCCACATCGCCGGTCAACGGCGACGTTTGGGCGAGCGCGACTGCGGCATTTATACGGCTTAACGGCACCACCTATCAATTCGGTTCACTCCCTTAATTTATGGCACAGATCCAAAAAGGCACCACCTACATCACCGGCGACCAGGTCACCGCAGCCAATCTAAACGCACTGGCCGACTCTGCTATTCTACTGGCAGGCGCCATCACCGATCAGACCGCTAAAACCGTACCGCTCGCCGCGGACACCGTACTGATCCACAGCGCCGCGGACACGGCACTGCGCAAATCGACGCTCACGCAGGTGTTCGCAAACGCCACTGGCATTCCGATCAGCACCGGAATTTCCGGTCTCGGCACGGGCATCGCAACGGCTCTGGCGGTCAACGTAGGCACAGCGGGCGCACCGGTCGTTAATGGCGGCGCATTGGGCACACCCAGCTCGGGCACGGTCACGAACCTGACTGGCACGGCCTCGATCAACATCAACGGCACGGTGGGAGCCACGACGCCGAGCACGGTGGCGGCGACGACGATTAGCGCAACAACCGGCCTTTCTATCGGCGCAACTCAACCAGCGTGGGTTTCAAGCCGCAAGGTTATCTCTCTTGGCCTTGGCGCAAATATAAACGGAAGCACAGGCCTTGCTCCGTTTGCTGAAATAGGCGCAAATGTTTATGTAAATAGCACTCCGTCTAACATTTATTTAACAACCGGCGTTGCGACAAATTACAGGCAGGTGAATGGCTCTCATGTGTTTCAGACTGTTGCATCTGGAACTGCCGGTAATGTAATTACTTTTACGGACTCTGCCACTATTACCTTGACTGGCCTAAACTCCACGGCCATCGGCGCGACGACGCCGAGCACGGGCGCGTTTACGACGCTTTCGACTAACTCAAGCAACGGCGTAACCACTCTTGAGTCTCCCGGCATCTCTTCGGTTGGCTTGCAGTTCCGAACCAACTCCAACAACCGATTCAAGATTGAGACGCCATCGGCGAGCGCGGACCTTGCCTTCTATTCAGCCGGAACAACTGAGGTCGCTCGGCTATCCTCCACCGGCCTTGCCGTGACGGGGGCGTTGAGTACAACAGGCAATGTTACCCTTGGCGGCGGTGCCGATTTCTTTAACGGCTCCGTCCGAATTTCAGACAGCGCATCGAGCACAGCACCCGCTTACTTTCAATCGGGCGAACCGGGCATTTCTGGAAGCAACGTCATTTTGTCGAATAACTATTTCGGCACGTCGGGCGGCGCGAGCGGGCGCAAGAATACTTCGGTGGGCGCGTCGTTTATCCGGCTAAACGTAGGATCGGCTTCTACGTCAAACACCACGCTCGGTTTTATCAGCGCGAGCGGGACAGGAACTGACGTCGCTACCTTCTCCTCCACCGGCCTCGCCGTGACTGGGGCGGTGTCGAGCACGGGAAATGTAGATTTTGGAACGACAGCATCAAGCCCTAGAATTACGTTGGGCCAAGTTACGAACGCCGTTGCCGACAACAGCATTATTTTGCGGACTGGCTCAACAAAAACGGCTTGGTTAATAGGTGCTCAATTCAGTCAGGATAACGGCTTAGAAATTACGCCATCAACAACGGCTGGCGGCACTACGTTTAGCACGCCAAAACTGGTCGTCAACTCCACCGGCCTAGCCGTGACCGGAGACGCGAGTGCCACCGCTCAAGTCGTGTCGGGCGCAGTCGGCGCGACCGGCTCGGCATGGTTCCGCGCAGGCAGCACGCTTGCAGTGAAAAGCGGCATCGACATTTCCGACAGCTCAGACACGAGCAGCGCGGTATTCGCGGCATGGCGCAACGGAAGCGGCTCAGTAATTGGTAGCATTTCTCGCGTCACCACGACCAACGCAGTTGCTTACAACACCACCTCGGACGGTCGCCTCAAAGAAAACCTCCGCGACTTCACGGATTCGGGCCGTCTAATCGACAGTCTCAAGCCTCGCGTGTTCGACTGGAAGAACAGCGACGAGAACGGCAAAAACGTCGTTGGGTTTGTTGCTCAAGAACAACACGCCGCCGACCCAATCTTCGCCCACATCGGCGCGGTGACCGTTGGCGACGAAGACTCCGAAACTATCACGAAACAATGGCAGCGCAGTGACTCGGCACTAATTCCGATTCTTGTCGCAGAACTCAAGTCGCTCCGCGCCCGCCTTGCCGCTTTAGAATCCAAATAACATGACCACCGAACAAGCACTCCAAGCACTTCAGAACCTCTACGCAGCCAGCCGCCTTGCCCCATTAAAGGCCGACGACCACGATTTGCTACGCAAGTGCGCGGAACAGATTGCCGAGGCTCTAAAGCCAAAGGAACCGAAAGCCGAGTAACATGGCCGGAACCTCCGACACCAATTGGCGCAGCTACGTTGGGCCGCAGGACGATGGACTCACGGTTGACTCAGTTGAGTGGCAGGCTCCGCTTGACCCCGAAAACTACGACGATCTCTTGAAGGGATCGAACGTGTCGAATCTCTGCGTGTCGGGTCTTACCATTCCAGCCTCGCGGGAGGACTCGATTGATTTCGTGCGCGGCAACGATTATGTCGTCCAGCATTGCATCGTTCAGGGGTCGATTACGGCTAAAGGCTCCATCGACGGGCTTTCGATCTACGGCTGCTGCATCAGCGGCACGATTGAGCTTGGGCAATACGACAACTATTGGACCAAAGGCCGCGCTCCTACGCGCAACGTGTCCATCCTAGACTGCACCTCACCAGACGGCTCGCCGATTCGCGTGAAGCTCTGGGATGCGGAGGAGCCGTTTGTGCAGAATACCAACGTCACTTTCACCAAGGTGCCAAAGATCATTTGGTGGCCGTATTTCCTGTTTCGTCGTCTCACCAACCCTAAATCCGTTTAACAATGTTCCCCCTTGCTGAAGTTCTCGGGATCGGCACGAAGCTGATCGACAAACTAATTCCTGACCCCGAGGCGAAGGCGAAGGCGCAGTTGGAACTCGCTCAGTTGGCGCAGTCCGGCGAGCTGGCGAAGATGAACGCCGACCTCGAAGCATATCGGGTCGAGCAGAACAATCTGACGGATCGGCTTAAAGCGGATATGTCGTCGGACTCGTGGATGTCCAAAAACGTCCGCCCGATGACGCTTGTTGCGATCCTCCTGCTTTACTGCACGCTGGCCTTCATGTCGGCGTTTGGCCACAACGCAAACGAGTCTTACGTCTCCCTTCTTGGTCAATGGGGGATGCTTATTATGAGCTTTTACTTTGGTGGCCGCACGTTGGAAAAGATCATGGAGATGCGTAAAAAATGAACCCGACCCAAGCCAAAGACCTTGCCACCGCTGCGACTCCGGTCGTCGCGTGGACCTCACTCAGCCAGGTCAACGACGTGGCGGCGCTGATCGGCACGCTGCTCGGCATCGCGTTTCTGCTTTGGCGCTGGCACCGCGAGGCGACAAAAGAGCCATGAACCCGCGCAACCTACCCTGCAACAGTCCGCGTCGCGATGTAAGCGGCGGCAAAAAGTCCGTCGTGCGGGCCTGCGCCTACGGGAAGTCCAAAGTGATTCGCTTTGGCGATGCCAACATGAGCATCAAGAAAAGCCAGCCAGCTCGGAAATCCTCCTACTGTGCCAGATCCGGTGGCATCAAGGGCACATCCAATAAACTGTCGTCCAACTACTGGAGCCGCAAAGCTTGGTCCTGCTAAAATGAAAAAATCGACCGTAAATTCTGCTGGCAACTACACCAAACCCGGCATGCGGAAACGTATGTTCCAGGCCATCAAATCTGGCACCAAGGGCGGCAACCCAGGCCAGTGGTCAGCCCGCAAGGCCCAACTGCTGGCCAACAACTACAAGAAGGCTGGCGGCGGCTACAAAAACTGATGAAGGCGCCGCAACGCAGTCTATCAGATTGGGGTCGCCAAAACTGGCGCACCGCATCTGGCAAGCCCTCGCTTAAAACCGGCGAAAGGTATCTTCCTGACATGGCGTTCAAGGGTCTTACCAAGGCCGAGATTGCTGCCACTAACGCCGCTAAAAGAGCCGGCATGAAGGCTGGCAAACAGTTCGTTTCTCAGCCAAAATCAATTGCCAAAAAAACCGCGAGGTACCGCTAATGCCCAGTAACCAATACATGGTCGAGGCCGAGAACGGATTTCTTGGAATGCAGAGCAGAATCAATCCGCTCCAGCTTGAGCCAGGATACGTTCAGATGTCGCAAAACATGCGCATGGACCTTGGCATCGCCGTCACCCGCAAGGGTCAAAAGCGCCTGACCGCCGGCGACATTGTCGGCCTCACAATCTTTGGCTCGGGAGTGTATTCTTCGTCCAGCGGCGTCGAGTTGATCGTGCTGGCGATGGCCAACTCGCTCTTCGTTTTCAACACCTCGACGCTTACGATTGGCGCCGCGATAAACTACCCGACCGGGCGCACCATCACCTCGACTGACAAGGTCGATCTCGTTCAGGCGAACAACGTGATGTACATCTTCCGCGGCCAAGGCAGCGATCCGGTGTCGGTCACCAGCATCACGCGGGTGTCCGCGACCGCCACTGTCACCATCACCGCGCACGGATTTTCCAACGGCAACGAGGTCATCATCTCGGGTGCCACGCAGAGCGACTACAATGGATCGTTCGTGATCAGTAACGTCACCGCGAACACGTTCGACTACACGGTGGCCAACACGCCTGCGACTCCCGCGCACGGCACCATCGTTTGCCGAAAAGCAAAATCAGCTCTGGTTTGGGATGGTGCCTCGACGGTCACGGTAGTTCCGCAGGGCGTAACTATTGGCGCCACGGCTAACATGCCCCCCAGCGACTTCGCTCTCTACTTTAAGAACCGGCTCATCGTCAAAACGACCCGAGACACCATTGCGGCGAGCGACTATCTCGACTACAACACGTTCGACGCCGACTTTGCTCAGTTCGTCATTAACCTTGGCGCCAACGATTTTATCGTCGGATTTCAGCCGTGGCAGGAGGACAAGTTTTTGATCTTCCAGCGGAATTCGATCTACTACGCCTACATCGATCCCAACACCTACGTCGCGGGATCGCCCCCTGGTGCGTTGAGTTTCATTGAGTCTCTGACCAACGAATTTGGCTGCTCCGCTCGCCGTACCATTGTCGCCGCCGGCCAGTACATGTTTTTTCTGAGCGACAATGGAGTGTACCTGCTCAACCCTTCGCTTGATCTAAAGCTGCTCGGCAACACCACGCCGCTCTCCGATCCGGTCAACGACATCATCGGTCGGATCAACGCCACCGCGGTCGCCAACGCCGTGGGCAAAGTTTTTGACAACCGCTACTACCTCGCCATCCCAATCGATGGATCGACTCGAAACAATGTGGTGCTGATTTATTCCCTGCTCAACAAGGCGTGGGAGAGTATCGACAAGTTTCCCACCGGCATGTTTGTCGATAACTTTGTCGTCGCACTTTACGGTGAGAAGAAAAGGTTGTACGCGATCAACCAAGAGTTCGGCATTTTCCTAAGCGAAGAACTCAATTTCGACGAGCTGCAATCCACGACCGGCACTCCCACAATTCCGTTCCAACTGCCGTCGCAGATCACCAACGCATTCATCCAGCATCAGATCGCTGGCCAGCTCCTCACCAGGCGATATTTCTTCAACACTTTTTCGGCAAAACGATTTACCTCGGGGGAGGTGGACATCCTGAGCAACAGCAACGACGCCATGACCATCACCGCCGTGGCGACAAACCCAGACAACAGCTCGGAGGTCTTCGCGTTTTCGGCGTCGGCCAACGAAGATTTCACGAAGAGGTTCCCCATCGCCAAACGTGGCTTTGGCCTAGATCTGAAATTCGACACGGTCTTTGGCCGGCCAACCATTCGGGGTCTGCGCGTCTCCGCAACCGTACCTGGGCGCAATGTCATCAGCGAAGAATGATCGTCGCCCCACCAGTCGATTGGCTCGAGCGCATCACCGATTTTGCGTTGGCCAACCGCGGACGGCAATGCTTTCAAAACTGGCCCCGAGAATCCATCCGACAATATCTGGCTTTTCACTCGCAACAGAATACGCTCGCACTCGTCAAACATCGTGATGAGATTGTGGCCCTCGGGACCGCAATGCAGTGCGACGTAGGGGAAATTTCGTCCAATTGGGATTGGCGCAGCACTAATCCCAAAGGCAAAATCCTTTTGCTGCTGGACATCATTTCCACTCGGCGCGGCGGCCTCACGTTACTCTTCGTCGAAATGTTCAAAAAATGGCCGCCGGGATCCGTTGATCACGTCTTTGCTCTCAGGCCAAAAGGGGTCGTCGAAATCACTTCAAAATACATCAGGTTAACAACTTTAAAGGACTAATCACATGGGATCTACCACAATTCAAAATGCCCCGCAGCGTGACTACGCAACCGAGACACGCGACACGCTGGCCAATCAGATCAAGCTCGCGCCAGAACTGTATGCTTCTGAGGCTCAATTCCAACCGCAGTACAACAAGCTAGCGTTGCAACTAGCCGATCAAACTATGTTCGGCGTCGATGGGCAGCGGGGATTGATGCAACAATATGCTGAAGCCGCCCCGCAGCTCCAGACGCTGCAAGAACAGCTCAACCGCCAGCAACGCACCGCCGATTTGGCTGACGTATCTGCACTCGGGCAACAAGGCCAAAATGCATTCAACGCGCTAAATCCTGAGCTGAGAGAAAATTTATTGCGTGCTGAAGATCTCAGGCGCAGCAGCAATACCAACCTCGACCGGCTAAATGCTGAGTTGTCCCAACGCCCAGCAGACGCTCAATTTCTGACCCCAAATCAAATCAACGCGCCGACGATAGGTGCCGCTGAGTTGGCTCGCGAAAACACCGGATTTGATAACATTGCTGCTCGAGATATCGACGCCTCGATAATGGGCCGCGAAAACACCGGATTTGATAACATTGCTGCTCGAGATATCGAGGCATCGATAGTGGGCCGAGAGAACACCGGATTCAACAACATCTCAGCTCGAGATATCGACGCATCAATAGTAGGCCGAGAGAACACCGGATTCAACAACATCTCAGCTCGAGATATCAACGCCGAGCGCATTGGCTCTCAGGGCACCCTAGGCTACGACGCAGTTACCGGACAGGGCGTAAGTGGTCGTGCCGTCACCGCAGACGAGGTGCAAGCGCAGCAGATGATGTCACCAGGTTCCGTCGCAGCCCAGCAAGCGGTCGCAGCCCGAGTTGGCGCACCGGGGCAAATTGGTGCGGATCGCGTGGGCGCCGCACTCATCAACGCGCCGCAGAATATTGGCGCCCGAGATGTCGCCGCGCAGAACATCACCGCGCAGCAAATTTACACGCCCGACCAGATCCAAGCTGGGCTTATTCAGCCGGGCACGCTGGGAAGCAGCCTCTACAGTCAGGCGCTCAACGCTGGCCCATCTAGGATCTCAAGCGCACTTGAGAGCGCCGTGCTCAACAACCTCACCGCGGATGGCAGTCTCAGCGCAGCCGAGCAACGTCAAGCAGAGCAGCAGGTGCGTGCATCCTACGCCGCCCGCGGCATGGCGATGTCACCGCAGGCCATCAGCGCCGAAGTTCAAAATCGTTTGGTCAACCAACGCTCGCGTGCAATTGAGAACCTAGGGCTGGCCGGCCAAATTAATCAACAGTTGCAAGCCGAGCAGGCCGCAAATCGTGGTTTTGCTGGCAATGTGCTAGCCGGCGATGTGGGCATACAGCAGCAGAATGTGCGCAACCAATTCGAAGCCGCGCAATTCAACACCCGCACCCCGCTCGAGGTCGCGCTCGCAAACCAAGCGGCGGCTAATCAGTTTCAGCAACTAAATCAGCAAAGTGGTCTCCAATCGCAACTTGCAAATCAACAGGCGGGTCTAACCGCCGACCAATTTAACGCTCGGACCAGCCTTGAGGCACAGCAGGCAAATCAGGACGCATTACTCAGAGCACAACTCGCCAACCAGCAGGCTGGGATCCAAACCGGCACGCTTAACGTCCAGACCGGTTTGCAGGCTGGCCTGGCAAATCAGGACGCCGAAAACCGAATTGCCTTGGCCAACCAACAGGCAGGGCTTCAAGCCCAGCAATTCAACGTCGGCACGCAGGCGTCGTTGCAACAAGCAAACCAAGAGGCCGCACTCCGCGCAGCACTGGCCAACCAACAGGCACGGCTATCTGCATCCACGCAGACCGCTCAATTTGGAACTGAGGCAGACAGGTTCTCGGCTCAACAGAACCTGCAAGCCCAACTGGCCAACCAACAGGCCGGCATGCAGACCGGCCAATACAATATCAGCAACGCTACCACACTAGCGCAACTCAACCAAGAGGCCGCGCTTCGTGCGGACTTGGCAAATCAACAGACCGATTTTCAGCGTGCTCAATTTAATGCTTCAAATCAGAGCGCCGTCGATCAGGCAAACAGGGATGCCGCGCAAAGAGGCGGGCTAGCAAACCAAGAGGCCGCAATGCGTGCAGCTCTCGCAAATCAACAAAACTATATGGCGAGTCAGCAGTTCAACGCCTTGAACCAGAGCGCCGTCGATCAGGCAAACAGGGATGCCGCGCAAAGAGGCGGGCTGGCAAACCAAGAGGCCGCAATGCGTGCAGCTCTCGCAAATCAACAAAACTATACGGCAAGTCAGCAGTTCAACGCATCGAACCAGAGCGCTGTCGCTCAAGCAAACAGGGATGCCGCTCAAAGAGCAGGCATGGCAAACCAAGAGGCCGCACTCCGCGCAGCTCTGGCAAATCAACAAAACTATGCGGCGAGTCAGCAGTTCAACGCATCAAACCAGAGCGCCGTCGCTCAAGCAAACAGGGATGCCGCTCAAAGAGCAGGCATGGCAAACCAAGAGGCTGCACTCCGCGCCGCCCAAATCAACGCCGGCTACAACTTTCAAGGTCAGGCCGCCAATCAACAGGCCAACATCGCTGCGGCTGAAGCGAACCGTGCATTCCAAGCGCAGCAGAATCAAAATTACCTTCAAAACCTAGGCCAAGCCGGCCAACTCTACAATCAGGGTCTTGGTGCAGATCGCGCCTATGCTGCTCAGTTGGTAGGTCTCCGCCAAGCGACTCAGTTTGACCCGTACGCAGCAATTCTGAATCGCAGCAGCACCGCCGGTCAATTTGCGCAGAACACGACCAACCAAGGGATGAACCTCACCAGCAACGCTGGCCCTGCTTTGTTCAACCCAGAGTCGTCTTACGCCAACAACATCTACGGCGGCAACCAGCAGGCGACCAACGCTGCGAACATTGCCACGGCTCAGGCCAACGCGGCGGTTATCGGTGGCGCTATGCAGGGTTTTGGATCTCTCGCCGGTGGTTCATTGGGCGCGGCGGCATTCAATAAAGCATTTCCCTGCTGGGTTGCCCGCGAGGTCTACGGCGCCAGCAATCCAAAGTGGAAGGAATTCCGCACTTGGTTGTTCACTCGCGCTCCAAAGTGGTTCCATGACTTTTATTGCAAATACGGCGCCCAGTTCGCCGAGTTTATTAGCAACAAGCCACGCACGAAGAATCTTATCCGGCGTTGGATGGATTCGCGCATCGCCACCCTCAAATAATTTACCATGCAAAAAGGTCCATACTTTCAACCAGTTCAGTACATCAGCCCCTTGCCCGAGGGCTACATGCAGTCGTCTGCTAACATTGGGCGCTCAATTGGTGGCGGCATTGCTGCGCTCGGTGCAAGCGTTTCAGAAGGTATTGATAAGTACTACAAGTCCGAGGAAGAGCGCCAGGCACTTGGTGGCACCATTGGAAGGTTTTTCAAAAGCGATCCAAAATTGGCTGAAACGGTCGATCCAAAATTGCTTGAAAAGTATACGTCGGGCAAAGCTACGCTTGCTGACCACAAAGCTCTGTTTGCTGATATCAGCACCGAGCAAATGCTCCAGCAAAGGAAAGCCCAAGCGGAAACATCTCGTCTGGCTAATCTACGCAGCGAAGCGGAGCTAAGTTATCTTAAATCAAAAGAAAACGACAACAAGCTCCTCCGTGAAGCAATGTCGCTGAATACGGACACGGATGGAAATCTTGATTTACCTTCTGCGTTGCAGACGTTTTCTGAATTGGGTGGAAATGTTGGTAACAACGATATTCTTACAGGTCTTAAAAATGTTCAAAACATCAATTTTGGCACTGAGCCAAAAATTAAGACGCTTACAGGTGAAAGCGGTCAGTCTGTTGACGTATTACAAACAGGCCCAGGCAACGCCACGCTTATTCCAAGAGAAAAAGCAGCAGCAACACCTTTGCCGCAAAGCGATCTAGGCAAAAAACAATTTGACCGTGATCAGGCATTGCTTGCTGGAAGATCAAAAGATGCTGAAGACATTCAAAAAGAAATTGATGCTCAGGTTAAAAAAGAAGCTGAAGGCGGTGGAGCAAAACCATTAACCGCAGATCAATCTAATGCTCTTAATTACTCGCTTCGTTTAATTCAAAACGAAGGTTTTATTAATAACAATAAATATGATGCAACGGCATTTTTTAATCAGTCGTTCACTCCAGAACGGTTAACAAGTGATGATAAAAAAGCATATGATGCAGCCAAAAATAATTGGATTGCTGCCGCTCTTCGTAAAGAATCGGGTGCGGCTATTGGCCCAGATGAGTACAATAAATACGATAAACAATACTTCCCACAAGGTGGAGATGGGAAAACCGTAATAGAGCAAAAAAAATTGATGCGTAATCAATTGATACAAGGCATGACCGCTGGCATTGGCCAAAATGCTGCGGATTATCTTTCTCGGTTACAAATTAAGCCAACACCACCACCCGTAGTCGAACCCGTAACGGTTAAAGCTCCAAGTGGTCTTAACTACACGGTAACTCGCGATCCTGCAAAAAAGAGTAAATAATATGCCAACAACCGTAAACGTAGCGGGCAGGGGAACAATTACTTTTGATGACAATGTTTCTGATGAAGAAATTCAACAGATCGTCCAGAAGGAGTTTCCTGTAAGTGGTGAGGACGTAGTCCGATCAATTGCGGAGGATCCATCTTACGCGCAGCGCATGAGTCGTGATGACTTCATGGAGATGCGTAGATACAAAGAAGATAAACCAGTAGATTTTTTAGCCAAGTTGGCCGAGGCGTTTGGCGGCATTGGCGAACTTGTAAGCAATGCGTTTACCACCGCTCCAAAATTTGATCCACAGGCTGGCCCAATCGAAAAGGGCGCGTCACTTGTCGCCAACATTGGCCAAGGTGCGATGGTTGCCGCCGGCGATTTCGGGAACATGTTTATTAGTGTGCTCGAAGGCTATTCAAACGACAACAACAGCTACACCCGATACCGCCTAGCAAACGATCTCAAGGACACGCAAGAAAACCGAGCCGAATACGACCGTATCATTGACAGCGATTTTGAAAGCTTTAAGGGACTGCAAACCTGGCAACAGAGCAGAAAGGATATCTTAGGGCAGGCTTCAATGCCTGCAATGGCAGAAACGATCAGTCTCGTTGCTCAACCGCCACTCCCTGGTGCGGCTCTGCTTCAAGTTGCGGGCGTTGGTGAGCGTATTGGTATGATGGGCGCCAGGGCTGCACAAATGGGCGGAAAAGGCATTCAAGCTGTTGGTGAAGCTGCCTCCGCTGCTGCTAAGGTGCCACAACAGGTTGCCGGCGCGGCGGCTCGAGCACTCACAGGAAGTGAACAAGTTGCTGGCATAGTTGAGAAGGCCGTTGCCACAGGCTCCACAGGGCTTGCGGCTGGCCAATTGGGTGGCTTTACCATCCCAGGACTCAGCACTGCTGCCACGACGATTGCTGGCGCCAAAGCGGTTGGAAAGGGCTTGGAAGTAGCCGGCGAGGTTACGCAGAAACTTGCAGAACATGCTGGCAAGAAAGCGGGACGACTTGGTGTTTTTGAGTCACTGGCCAACGATCTGTCCGCATCGACGGCTGCTCGAGCGATTGGTCGTGTCGGATCCGTTGCTGGCGCTGACATTGTGGCGCCTTACGTTTCCGCAGCCATTCAAGGTGCTGCTGAAGGTGCTATTATCGGTGGCACTATCGGATTCATCACAGACGGCGAAGAGGGTGCTGCTGGTGGCATGGGCGCCGGTCTTGCGCTAGGCGGCGCTGGCGGCCTCGCTGGCCGTGGCTACGCTCAAGCATCTGGCATGATTCGTCAGAACAAGATCGTAAATGATGCCCTGCGCGGCATTGCTAGTCTTGAGCCAGAGAGCCGAGCTAACGCATCGCGCCTGTTTGACCAGTTTATCAAAGATGGAAACCAAGAAGCCGTGGCTGAGATGGTTGACGCCAAGAACTGGTTAAGCAGTGACGTTTACTTTTCGTTCATCAACAATGAGCAGGCCAAGGCGATGCCGGCGGCTAGCGGCACATCGTTTGAAGGCATTACCGTGTTTCCATCTGCTGTCACCGGCGGTAAGCCAGCGATCTACATCAATGTCGATACCGTCAAGCCTGGCACCGGATTCCACGAATCATTCCACGGCGCCATGCGCACGGCGCTTGGTGAGACATTTGGAAAAAAATTCACCGAAGTAATTGATCAGACATTTACGCCAGAGGAAAAGGTTCAATTTGCCGAGGACTACATCAAACGCGGCGGCACCGAGGAAGGTAAACAAAAACTGCGCGACTACTTAGCTGAAAAACAAAATCTGCCCGAGGAGATCGGCGCCGAATACTTCCGCGAATTCCTGCAACGCCGGGAAAATCGCGACCTCCTGCTCCGTGGCCAACGGACAACGGATGGATCTTTAATTGCAGCTACCAAGGGTGCCATTGATTACACGTTGAGCAAGCTCGGCATTGATTACGATGCCACTGGCACCGGTTACAAGGGCATGGATGCGCTGGCATCTGAGCTGATCAAGGCCCGCACCGACATCAACAAATCTATCGCGCAGAACGGAAAGCCACTGGCCCCCGTTACGCTTGATAAGATGGCGACACCAAAGCTGGCAGATTGGGCTAAAGAGCACGGCCAATCTGACGTGCTACTAAAGGATCCGACAACTGGCGATGTTATCGGTGTTAAGACTGAAGAGCAGGTTAACATTGGCCGCGATGCTGCAAACGCACGCGCCGCTGAAGAAATTGCCAACGTACCACGGGGCACAAATGCTCCCAACGATGCCGAGTTGGCCATCTATCAAAAGTATTTCCCACTAGAGCAATTTCTTAAACTCACGTTTGCAAGCGAGGCGATCAAGAGTGGCAACGTGCTGAATGGGGATTATTTTCCAGCCACTGCAAAGAAGGGTGAGACATCAGTCTATGCCAGCCGCGGCATGACCAATCTTGATTTTGTTCCGTACAAGATCCGCACGACTAAGAAAAACGTAGTGGTGGTTGATTACGTTGATCTCACGCAATTGAAGGCTCGGTTCGACGACATAATGTCTCGCTCTAAGATCTTAGACCAGTGGGGCGGCGATAAGGACGCAGCCTGGCAAGATGTCATGGCCTACACCAAGAATCTAAGCCTCGGTGAAGGTGTCGCAAAACCGAGTGCTGAATTGTTTGGGCCGATCAAGCGGGACATCATCAACAAAATCTACGGATTTGTTCCAACCAAAGCCCAGATCTCTGAGGGCGCCATCAAAAACATTTCGTCGCTAGGTACAAATATCGCTGCTGAATCTGGCACCGGCAAAAGTCAGATCGGCAAGCCGGCCTACGAAGGATCCCGAGACACTCGAGTTGTCAGCACCATGCGGTTGGATCGTCTTGGTCGAATTGCTGATACTGGTCGTCAATTCTCGTTCAACGAAAACGGCACTTACGGTCTGTCTCAGGTTAATTTCAAACCGGCTGAAAACCTTGGCAGCGCAAAGGTCAACAACTCGGACGAGGGCTTCCGCATTATCGCCAAGGGCAACAAGCACAGCTTGTACGCACCGACCGGCGAGCGCATCGGCATCTACGACACGCAGGCCGGGGCAGAGAAAAAGGCGAACCAGATCAATTTTAAGAATGCAAATTCAGCGGAGGGATCGCGCTTCATGCCGGAAAACAAGATTGCAGCCGCACTTCCTCGGCGCAATATGGCCAGCTCAAAAGACGTTTCATATGACGACCAAGGTAACATCAAATTCCGCAACAAAGAACCGAAAGACTGGACTCCAGAAGACTTTGCGGAATACGGCAAAGGATTCGGCGTCGAAAACCTTGGCCCTCTTTCAGATGTCAAAGAAATCTCCCAAGGGGTGGCTGGAAATACTGCGAGAGTGCCAGGCGGCCTAGATGGCAAATTCACATACTACGATTTACTTTGGCTGAAGTCGCATCCAGTTGACGTAAAGTCGTTGCCAGAAACAACGCATGGTCAATTGACCGCAAAGCTGGCCCGCACAATGGAGCCGGCGCCTGGAGATAAGGTTTCCAGCTTTAACGCTATTGTGTTTGGAATGCTATCTCCAAACGCTCCATTGCTGCCAAATGAAATGGGCCAGGCTCGCTTGCGCTTTGGTTCGATGGATGAAATTAAGAAATTTGCTGATTTATATCCAGACAATCCAACAAAAGAAAATCTGGTAAAATTGAATCAACAGTTGAAGCAACAACTAGGATTTATTGCTGCTGGAAAAGGTGGTCTTGGTATTCCAATTACTGCTGACTTATCAAACATCGTAAATGCTGCGCGTCTTTTCTCTAAAAATCCTGATTTTTTTGTTAAACAACCCAACGAATCGTGGGCTAATTTTGTCGATAAATTAACGACACAAGTGTCCGGTTTTGGAACCAAAACAGGATCTTTTGGATCTGTTTGGCAGGATCCTCTCAATGCATCAATTTCCGCTATGGATCGCCATATGTCGCGAATCTTTGGTCAAGAGTTGTTGGGAGATCCTCAATTGCGTCAGCGTTTTGAAGGCATCATTGTTGATAGATTTAACAAATTACTTTCTGACTCTAAAAAAGTTTCATCATCGTTTGCTAAAAAAATCAGCAACGCATCAAGCGATAAAACTAAAACGGATCTATTAAAAGAACGAAACAAAGAGTTGGCCAAATTGCCTGATCCTACGGCAACAAAGGCAAAGAGTCTTGATGATGTACTTGGCCAGGCTGAAGTGTATGGTGCAGATCGTGTCCGTGAATTTGTAAACGAAGCAGTCTTTGCTGCTATGGGTAGCCGTAAAGCAAAACTCATAACAGCAAAAGGTGAAATCAGTGCAAATGCTCCAGAGCACATTCGTGATGTAAAGTGGGTTGAGACACCCGCTGACTTCCAGGTAATGTCTGATGCGTACAGATCTGCTTTGGAAATCAATGAACGCAGAGCAAACGATTTGGGAATTGCTGTGTTTCCTGCTCAATGGACACTTTGGGATCGCATCCGTCAGCGCGTTGAACCGCATGAAGCAATGTTCCCTGGTCTTGAAAAATTGCCGGCGCTTAATGACAAGCAATTGGCCGAAGCATATGCTTCCAATAAAGCCGCTGGCTACATGTCTACGCCAAAAGCTGGAAAACAATGGAAGCGTAAAGATGTTGGATCACCTTCCCAGTTGGCTTACTTCATGCCGGACGCGCCTGACACGCCGGCGTTCAAAAAGTGGTTTGGTGAGTCGAAGGTGGTCGATGGCGACGGCAAGCCGCTTGTCGTGTATCACGGAGGGAGTGCGACGAACGAGTTTCGCCCCATTTCATTTTGGACGGTCTCCAGACCTGTTGCAGATTCTTATGCCGCGGGAGGACGGTCAGTGGGCGGTAACGGAGGAAAAGTCACGGAGGCGTTTTTATCTCTGCAAAACCTGCTGGATTTGTCGGAAGTTAGCGAGCGCACTCCGTGGGAAAACATCAGACCTTTGTTGTCAGATGCCGGAGTGCCAAACCGTCTTCTTGACGAACTTTCGTTTGCTGAAGAACAACGCCCAGGAATCCCCGGCATTTTTGACGGAAACTGGGCAACCCATGAAAAGGAGATTGTCGCTTCTCTTAAAGAGGCGGGCTACGATGGAGTGAGAATTACTGAGGATGATCTTCCTGGCTTCATCGTCTTTGACCCGACCCAGATCAAGTCCGCGACCGGCAACTCTGGCGCGTTTGACACTACAAATCCTGACATCCGCTTCATGCCTGAGGTAAAATTCTCCGCACCCGAGAAACTACCCAACGGCCAAGCCTGGAGCACCAACATGAACTACCGAGTCATCCAAAAAACCGGCGGCAAATACCGAGTCTACGCGCCGGTCGGCGCCATGATCGGCGTCACTGAAACGCTCGAGCAGGCAAGGCGCTTGATCGAAAAGAAATCACCGGCGACATGATGGCTCACAGAGGCCAACGCTTTATTGTCGTCAGCGACAACCACGGCGACATGGCTGACGCTGCGAGCGTGAGTGCGTTGTGGTCTTTTATGCGAGACTGGAAGCCGGAGATTAGGGCGCACGCAGGCGATGCGTTTGATCTAAGGAATTTACGCAAGGGCGCCAGCGACGACGAGAAGGCGGCATCGTTAGCAGAAGATTGGGAGATGGGCAGCGACTTCCTGCGACGATTTTTTGAGGGTGGTACATCAAATCACTTTTTGCGCGGGAATCACGACGAGCGCATTTACGACTTCCGCGGATCTGCAACCGGCGTGATGCGCGACTATGCCAACGACGGCATCAAGCAACTCGAGGCCACGGTCAAACGATGCAAAGCGAAGATGCTGCCATATGACAGCGATCTCGGCGTGCTTGAACTCGGCAAGCTCTCGGTGCTGCACGGATTCCACGCGGGAGTCAGCGCGTGTCGCACACACGCTGCGATCTATGGAAGCTGTCTGCACGGACATATTCACAGTATCGAGATGGCGTCCGTAGCATCGCGTGAGCCGGCAGAGGCTCGGAGCATCGGGTGTCTTTGTCGAAAAAACATGGACTACATCAATAAGAAGACGGGCAAATTAAGATGGGCGCAGGGCTGGGCCTACGGTCTTCTTTTTCCTGACGGCACCTATCAACTTTTTCAGGCACGCAACATCGGAGGACAATTTTATGCCGCGACCGAAATCAAAACCTACGGCACCGGATGACTGGGCGCACGAGCTGCAATCGCTCCTAATTCGAAAAGAAAATCGGCCCCCAGGCGAGGGCTGGTTGAGTTCGTTAGAGTTCGCGCAAAAATTAAAAATGTCCCGTAGTCAAGCCTTCAAAATCCTGCATCAAGGATTAAAGGAGGACTTACTAGAAAAATTTAAAGGGACGCAAAATAACCATGGTCGCTCGTTCCACAACGTCTGGTACCGGAAAAAGCAGAAATAACTTGACGCTGGGTTTTGTGGCTCCGAGTGTGCGGCCATGAAGTACCTCGTTCTCCTCGTCGCTCTGGCGGCGCCACTCAAGGCCGACCTCTGGCAGGCAATATGCAAGGTTGAGTCGAACAACAACCCTAGGGCCATCGGTGATCAGGGGCGTGCTGTTGGCGTTGGGCAGATTTGGGAAATCACCGTGTTGGACTGTGTCAGGATCTCAAAAAAGAAGTACACGTTCGACGACCGATTTTGTCCTGTGAAATCAAAGGAAATGTTTATCATTTACACTGAGCACTATGGCAAAGGTAAGTCTGACGAATTTAAGGCCCGCATCTGGAACGCTGGTCCGAAGCGAGCGCATCTGGCCGACAAATATTGGGCAAAAGTAAAGGCGGCGTTATGAGCCTCGTCATCGCAGTCGATCCCGGTGCATCTGGCGGCATCGCATGGGCCAACGCTCATGCCCCCGCATTTGCGCTGCCAATGCCGCCCAGCGTGGCCGACGTGATCGGCTTGCTGCGAGATCTGACTCGCGGAGACCTGCAAGCCGAATTATGGCTTGAGGACATTCCAAAATTTGTAGGCAAATCGATCCCGGCGTCGAGCGCCGCGGTGCTCTTCCGCAATTTTGGCTACATCGAGGGCGCCGCCACCGCGCTCGGTCTGCGTGTGATCATGGTTAAGCCGCACGACTGGCAAAAACATTTTAAGCTCGGCACGAAAAAAGACTGCTCGGGCACCACTGAGTGGAAGAACAAGCTGAAGAGCGAGGCAGTGAGGCGGTTTCCAAATCTTAACGTCACGCTAAAAACTGCCGATGCGTTACTGATCTTAGACTTCGCAAAAAATAGCGGCGCCGGCAACAACTCCGACGCCGCCTTTCCCCAAGTCCCCTTTCCCGCATAAAACGTGCGGGCCAAAAAGCAACAACAATGAATACAACGTATACGTTAGCGAATCAGTCCGTCGCGCTCCCTACCGAGGGCGATGTTTACAACCGCATGTCAGATCCTCTGGCAGCCGTCGAGCGCCTCGGTGAAATCATCGCCAGCTCAGGCATGTTCGGCTGCACCAAAGTCGAGCAGGGCCAGGTGCTCGCGCTTCAGTGCATCAGCGAGAAAAAGCCGCCACTCGAGTTGGCCAAGACCTACCACATGATCGAGGGAAAGTTGTCGATGCGGGCAGACGCCATGCTGGCCAAATTCCATATGTCTGGCGGCACCGTCAAGTGGACGAAGCGCGATGACAAGGTCGTTGAGGCCACCTTCACCTTGAGGAACAACTCGCTGCCGTTCTCGGCCAAGATCGAGGACTTCGTGAGCAACGGAGTGGCCGTCAGCCGCGACGGGAAAATGAAAGACAACTGGCGCAAGTTCCCCCGCCAGATGCTCACCGCCCGCGTCATCAGTGAGGCCGTGCGGCTCCTTGCACCCGAGGTGGTATTCGGCGTCTACACGCCCGAGGAGATCCAAGACAGCAACAACTCGGCGCCGGCGCCTGACCCCATCAAGGTCGAGCCAATCGTCGAGTCATTCACAGAAAAACTTGAGGAGCTGCTGCTCGCCGACGAACCGGCGGTCAACGCCTACCTCGTCACCAAAAAACAAATCACTGAAGGCCAGACCTTCCGCGATGTCGCCCCAGACTTTGCCAAGAAGATTGTAACCAACTCGAAAATGTTCCTCGACGCCGTTAAAAAATGATTACTCTAATTGAAAAATATCTGACCGCCCAACTTTACGCCGGCCAAGCTGCGCTCCTTAACGAAGACGAAGTCTTCTCCAACGCCCACCGGCAGTACACCGAATCTCTGGCTTACTTCGTCCACGAGACCCAGGAGACCGGTGAAATGGTGGACATGCAGGCGATCCTCAAAACCGCCGCGAAGGAGGCATGCAGCTACGCCTCGGAAAGCTTCATCCAGCCGTCGATCCCAGCCACCGTGCTCAGAGAGATGGACCGCGAGATCCAAAAGGAACTCGAGGAGCTGTACGAAGCAGCCAGCCTGGCCGGCAAGCACCACATTCTCGCTCTGGCCAACGCCAGCTCCGAGCGCGTCGAAGAGTATCTTGAACTGATGGAGGACGAAGAAAATGAAGAATGAAATTCGCCACGACATGCCGGCGGCAGAGTACCACGCGCACCCGGCGCTCTCCAAGAGCGGCCTCGACCAGTTCCGAAAGTCGCCGGCGCACTATCGACACTGGCTCACCGCAGAACGCGAGGAGACCGAAGCGATGAGGATCGGCACGCTGACGCACCTGAGCGTCTTCCAGCCCGAGCTATACCACTCTCGCGTCGTCGTCGCTCCCATTGTGGATCGGCGCACCAAGGAGGGCAAATCGATCTGGGAGCAATTCAAGGTCGAGAACGAGGGCAAGGACATCGTGACCCACGATGACTACCACATGATCCGCGAGATGACGACATCGGTGCGAGGATCTGATGCCGGCTTGATGATCATTGGGGGTGCTGCCGAGGTGAGCCTGTTCGCCTCTCAGGGCGGCGTGGACTGCAAAGCACGCCTCGACTACATCGTCGATGGCATAATTGTGGATCTCAAGACGACCGAGGACGCATCGCCCGCGGGATTCGCCCGCAGCATCGCCAACTACCGGTACCATGTGCAGGCCGCGCACTACCTCGCACTCGCCCGCGAGCTGGGCATGGACGCGAAACGGTTCGTGTTCGTAGCCGTCGAAAAGGAGGCGCCTTACGCCATCGCTCGGTACGAACTCGATCCGGCGGATCTGATGCTGGCCGAGGCCGACCGGCAGAAGCACCTGGCGCGATTTGCCTTCTGTCAGGCATTCGACAGTTGGCCATCCTACAGCTACGAAATCAAAACCTTGTCGCTCCCCAAGTGGGCGACCAACAACAACGATAGTCCCAACCAGTAAAAGTCATGTCATTATTCAAAGTAGACCGCGCAAGTGCTAGCACCAAATCGTTCGATGCCCCAGGCATCTACTCAGTCGAGATAATCAAGGCCGAGTCATCGCTCACCACCAAAGGCGAAGACACCGTCAAACTTATCTTCCGTGGCGCTGACGGCAGCGTGGCGTCGGATAACTTCTTGAACCGTGAGAGCGTCTGGTGGCGCCTTAATGCGCTGCTAGCCGCCTGCCCATTTGTTGAGATCCCCGAGGGCCAAGAGTTGGATTTCAGCAAAGCCAGAATCTTCCAAGAATTCTTGGGCCGGTTCGTGGGCGCGAAATGCAAGATCAAGCTCGAGGAAGAGACTTGGGTCAAAGAAGGAACGACGGAAGAAAAGAAGACGCTTAAGATCCGCAAGTACCTGCCAGAAACCAACCCGTTCTGATTGGGTGCAGGGGCGCGACTGCGCAACGCGCACTAATTTTATGACACTCCGACCGTATCAACAACACGCCGTCGATTTCTTGCAGAATAAAAGCAGAGGTTTCGTCATCGCGCCCGCTGGCGCCGGCAAAACTTTCATCGCCGCGGCTGCGCTGCGCCAGGGCATGCGCCCAAACTCTCCCGCGCCGTTTACGAACGAGGCTCGCATCGTCTGGCTGGCCAACACCCGTGAGCAGGTGCAGCAGGCTCTCGACGCGGCCACCACATTTGGCATTAAGATCGAGGCCCACTGCGTGGCAGCTCAACCCGACTGCTCGTCCGCTCACGTTGTAATCGTAGACGAGGCCCATCACATGCCAGCAGCCACTTGGGCTTCGACCATAGGCCGCTGCCAGGGCATCATCTGGGGGTTCTCGGCGACACCTTGGTCGGATCCCGAGCGCGATCTGCGGCTCAAGGACTTCTTCCGCGAATTCTATACCGTGCCGAGGTCCGAGGTCATGGCGACCGGCAGCATCACGCAGGGCGCAGTCGTGGCGCACAACCTTGATTTGCCCAGCCAGTTCGACCCTGAGATTGAATGCAGCACCGTTGCCGAGACCGCACGCCGGTGCCGGCGCTTTCCATTTATTGACCGAAGCGAACACGAACGCCGGGCGAGGTGGCAGGCCACTGCTGATATCGTCAAAACCAACGGGCGACGTAACGCCAAGATCATCGACTTAGCGACCAGCGAACCCGGCAGCATTCTCATCCTGGTCTCGACGGTCGATCACGGTGAGCGACTCCAGGCTGACATCGCCGACTCCGTTGTCGTCCACGCGAAAATCGGCAAGAAACGCCGCACCGAGGCCATCGAAAGATTCCGCAGCGGCTCACTACGCTGCATGATTGCGACCAGTCTGGCTGACGAGGGACTCGACGTGCCGCGGGCCAGTGTCCTGATCCTCGCCGCTGGAGGCAGGTCCGCGGGGAAGCTCGAGCAACGTGCAGGCCGCGTGATGCGAGCACACGAGGGCAAGGAATTTGGGGTCGTCCACGATTTTGTCGATGCTGGCGCCGCCCTTGCTCACGCCCAATTTCTGGCTCGGCTCAGAACGTATCGAAAGTTGGGATACAAAATTTCACGACTATGAATTGTCCCCACTGCAAAAAAAAGATCACACCCTCTGAAGCTGGCCAATTGCTCGGTGGAATCGTGACCAAAAAAAAATCTGCCGCCGCAAGGCGCAACGGCAAGAAAGGTGGCCGCCCCAAAAAAAATGAATTCCGTAACTGAAACCCTGCGAAACATTGAGTTCATCCTCCGAAAATACTGCGACAAATTTGCCGACGGACCGAACGTCACTGGCATGAAACCTCGAGTGGACCGCGATCAAATTATGAGGCGCCGCGACTGTCTGACTCGAGAGGAGCACGACAAAATTCTCGAGCTGCATGCATCGGGAATGAGGCAGTGTACAATCTCCGAGCGCATGCAGCGTTCACCGGCCTGCGTGAGCCGCGTGTGCAAAGGTATTCACAAATCCTATTCGGCTAAAATGCAGCGCAAGTAGTTGGTGGTCAGCGGTTGAATTTTGAGTCACCGATTGTGTTTGATACCCAAAGCGGTTTGGGTTTGTCTCATCGTGTCGGAGGCAGTTCGCCCGAGACACAACAACAACAATAAAACAAAATGACGACCACGAAAAGCTACCTCAACTATCAAGGTTATTCCGACATCAAACCTTTTGAAGTTCTCAGTTTTACCGCAAGCGGGAAGACGGCGATCATCCGCCAAATGAAAGCCGAGCGAGATCGAACTTGGTTACCAGAATTTGTTAGCGGTGGATTTGCTGGACACTGCACGAATCAAAACGAACAACGCTGGGACATCAGCAGCGACGAAGATGGATTCGTGACCAAGGCTCGTCTTTGCAAGGGCGGTCACTGGAAATCGTCTTACGGAAAACACTACATGAGCGATAAACCACAGAGCTACTACGACTACAACTTTTGAACGATCTTCAAACCCGAAACCACCCTGCGCTCTCTTCGGAGGCGCGGGGTTTTCCGGTGCCAAGGCATCCCGCCGAGGCCAACAACAACATGACACCCTACGACAAAGCCCAGTGCATCGCGCTGGGGCGCTTGATCGGCGCCATCAAGATGGCTGCCTGCTACGGAAAAGACTGGAGCGCCGAAGAACTCCACGACCAAATCCAAAAACTCGCTGCGACCGTTACGGAAGTCGAGGCGTCGCTCAATAAAGCGTTAGAGGAAGCCCTTTCACCCTATGAAACCGAAAAAAAATAAACACGCAGTACAACTCGGCAGATCCGGCGGACTCGCCGGCGGTCTAAGCCGGTCGCCAGCAAAAATCAAAGCAGCGCGGGCCAATGGCCTGCTAGGTGGTCGGAAGCCCGCAAAGAAGGAGGTGCAACCATGAGCACTATCATCGACGGCGGCGGACCAGCTTTTCCAACTCTTTTTATTGAACCAAAATACGGATCGGGTTACAAGGGCATGACCCTGCGCGACTATTTCGCGGGGCAGGCCATGATTGGAATTGCTCAAAAAGACCCTATCGGAGCAAGTACTTGGATAGGATACGCGGCTTATGAAATAGCAGACGCAATGATCAAAGCACGGGAGGGCAAACAATGAACCCACCCACACCCACACCACGCACCGACGCCGCATGGGCGAAAACATTCGAGGACGAGTTGAATATTTTTTGGTCTGGCAATGCTGCGAACAAAATGCGCGAAGAGTGCGCGACTCTCGAACGCGAACTCGCCGGCCTTCGCGCCGAGGTGGAGCGATGGAAAACTGTTGCCGCCGAGATGTCGCAAGAGCGCGAGCACAACGCCAACGAAGCGTCACGCCTCCGCGCCGAGGTGGAGCGGTTGAACACGCAAATACTTGAGCGAGCCGCGTTAGTCCGCGCCGTCATGCGCGAACGTGATAACCTAGAAACCGAACTCGCCCGCCTACGCGATGAACTGACGGATGTCCACTTGGATAAAATCCGCCTCCGCGCCGAGGTGGAGCGGTTGAAAGAACAACTACGCATTGAATCTGCGTCCTCAGCTCACGCCCTACACTGGGCCGAGAAAGCCGAGGCTGCGCTTGCCGCCAGAAAAGGCACTCCATGACCACCATTGACCGCGCCCGAGCCTACCTTGGGCGCTGCCCGCCCGCCATCTCGGGCGCTGGCGGTCACTCCACTGCGTACACTGTCGCGGTCGCGCTGGTGCATGGGTTCTCGCTGCCACGATCTGAGGCGGCTCAATTGATGGCTGAGTACAATCAGACCTGCGTCCCCCCGTGGAGCGCCCGAGAACTCGAGCACAAGATCGACGAGGCGCTAAAGAAGCCGCACGACAAGCCACCTGGCCATCTGATCGGCGACACCAGCCCGCGCCGGCCATCGTGCGTCTCGCCCACCGGCAAGTTTATCGTGCGCTCATTACCAGCGCCAGCACCGAGCACCGAGCTGACCGGCTACGAGGCCACAAGGAAGTTCCTCCAGACGGTATTTCTCCCCAGCGACTGGATCTGCATCACCAACGAGGCCAGGCACGACGAG
>Ga0315905_10000675_pt1 | contig 37192 bp, 66 predicted proteins | sample LakEriMetagenome_5_FD_203522 | JGI IMG/M metagenome (GOLD analysis project Ga0315905, IMG submission 203522) | Freshwater fungal communities from buoy surface, Lake Erie, Ohio, United States - Buoy 4 MA121 | ecosystem: Environmental > Aquatic > Freshwater > Lake | place: USA: Lake Erie, Ohio... | reverse complement strand
GGACTCAGGTATCAGGATCAACGAATAGCTGGACGAGACAATAATGGCTAAATCAAAGATTATGTTTGGCGAGTGGTTGCCAGATCAGCCCGGAGTTTCAGGGGCTGTAACGGATGCGGTGAACTGTTATCCGGTGAGTAACGGTTATGCGCCATTTCAGGGTGAGGCTAATTACTCGAATACCGCTGGTGCTGAGTTGCTAACGAGTTTCGCTGGTCGGTTTGGTAGCGTAATTACGGTATTTGCGGCTAGTGCTTCTAACCTGTACAAGTTTGATGCGGGTGATACGTCACTTGATCCGCTAACGACTACGGGTTATGCAGCCATTGAGTATTGGGATGTAACTCAGTACGGTAACAAGATGATTGCTGCTAACGGAGCAGACAAGTTACAGGCTTATGAGTTAGGGGTTAGCACCTATTTCGGTGACTTAGCGGCTGCTGCTCCACAGGCTAAGTATGTAACGGTAGTCAAAGACTTCGTTGTAGCGGCTAATGTTGCTGGTGGAAACGAGAGTACGGTCTACTGGTCGGACATTAACGATGAGACTGACTGGACTCCGGGTGCTGCTAGCCAATCTGACTTTCAGGTAATCCCTGACGGTGGGGATATTACGGGTCTAGCGGGTGGTGAATTCGGTCTAATCTTCCTAGAGAGAGCGATTTACCGGATGACCTATGCTGGTAGCCCGTTCTTTTTCCAGTTTGATGCCATTTCTAGGACGTTGGGGTGTATAGCTCCGGGTTCTGTAGCGCAGTTTGGTGGTCTAACCTACTTCCTAGCGGATGATGGGTTCTACATGACCAATGGCGAGTCGATGACTAACATTGGCGAGGAGAAGGTAAACCGTTGGTTCTTTGATAGAGTGCAGAGAAGCAACATGAGGTATGCGATTTCTTCTGCTGTGGAACCAATTAAGAAGCTAGTTATCTGGTGTTATCCGCTACAGTCGGGTGGATTTGAGTTATTGGTATATTCGATACCCTTGCAGAAGTGGTCTTACGTCCAGACTACGGCTGCTGCTATCAATACGCTGATGACTGCGACTGTTACGCTGGAGAATCTTGATAATTACTCAGCAAATCTGGATGCTTTGGTGGTTTCGCTAGACGATCCTCAATGGGCAGGTGGTATTTTGATCTTTGCAGGGGTAAGTGGTCAGCGGATTATCACGTTTGGTAACTCTAAAAAGACTGCTAGTGTAGTTTCTGGTGATATTGACGTTGGTAGGTCTACAGTTTTGCTAGCAAAGCCGATTGTGGACGGTGGAAGTGCGTCTGTAGCGGTAGCTAGTCGGGATTTGTTGTCAGATCAGGTACTTTTTGGTGATTCGGTAGCTGCTGATGCTGAGAATAGGTGTTCTTTGCGGTCTAATGGGGAATATCACCGTATTAAAGTGACTGCTACTGGTACTAACTGGAAAACATTGGTTGGAACTGAGGTAGAAGTCGTGCAGCAGGGTACTCGATGACCAGAAGGCTTCAATTCCAGACGTTACCTGTATTTGGTGCAGACCAGAGGCAGGTTGCTGAGGTTGTTCGTGGTGCTATGAATGGCAAAACGAATAACACAGGGGAAATTACCCTAGCTACAGGGAACGCTACTAGCACTACCCTTTACGATGACCGTATAGGCTATGACAGCCTGATATTCTTTGTGCCATTGTCTGAGGCTGCTGAGGAAGATTCGGCTCCTTACGGGGCGTTTCAGGACACCACAGACCAGACTGCTGCTAATACGACAACCGCCTATGCTGTTACGCTTGATACGACAGACTATAGCAATGGAGTTTATCTTTCTAATAGTTCTCGTCTTAATGTCAGGAATTATGGAATTTACAATATTCAGTTTTCTATTCAGCTAAAGAATACGACGAACGACTCTCAGGATACGGATATTTGGTTTAGGAAGAACGGAACTAACGTAGCAGGGTCTAATAGTCGGTTCTCAATGCCAGCGAGAAAGAGTACGGGTGATCCTAGTCACTTGATTGCTGCGATGAATTTCTTTCTGGAAATGAACGCTGGAGATTATGTTGAGGTAATGTGGCGAGTATCTGACGTAGGTGTTTCTATTGAGCAGTATCCTACGAGTACGAGTCCGACTAGACCGTCTATTCCTAGTGCCATCATTACTTTGCATTATGTAGCACCATCAGCAACGACTAACTTATACGTTTCTACTCAGCAACAGGGTGAAGCAACTATTACACATTGGGCAAATGCTACAGCAGACAAAACTTACGGATATATCGTTGTCGGTTGAGTTCCGATACATACCAGTCGATCAACTAAGGAACTGGTGGGGGACTATTAAGCCGGGATTAGAGAAGGTAAAGACTCGGAGTCCTGAGAACTGGATTGTTGAGGACGTTTACACGGACTGTTTTAACCAGAAGGCTATGCTGTGGGTGGTGTTAAAGAACCAGCGATTTGCGGGGTTCTTTATCTTGCAGCCGATGGGTAATGAGTGTCATGTATGGGCTGCTTGGACGTTAGAAAATGATTATCAACTGGTAGATTCAGGGTTAAAATACATAAAAGACATGGCTCGTCAAGCAGGGATGAAATACCTGACGTTTTCGAGTCATAGGCATGGATGGCAGCGTAGGGCTAAGGCTTTAGGTTTCCGTCCTAGACGATGGATTTGCGAGGTGTGATATGGGTGGCGGCGGCGGAACTACAGTAAATAAAACGGAACTTGATCCGGAATTTAAGCCGGATTTACGCTTCCTCATAAATGAGTCTAGAAGGCTATATGAGGGCATGGCTCCTCCTCCTGAGAGTTTGGCTGTTGGTCCATCAGCAGAGACTCAGCAAGCTCTCCAGATGGCTCAACAACGAGCTATTGCAGGTTCTCCGCTACTGCGGGCTGGTCAGGAAGAACAACTGGCTACGATTCAAGGTCGGGGGATTAACCCATTCCTAGCGGGTGCTGCTGAGGCTCTATATCGTCCTACGACAATGGCTGGTCAAGAGGCTATTCGAGGGCTTCAGTCTGAGGCATCATCCAGAGGGCGTTATGGTTCTGGAGCCATGTCACAAGCAGCAGAAAGAGCAGGTTATGGCATTAGTCAGGGGCTTGGTGATGCTTATAAGCAACTAGCATATAGCTCGTCTGAAGCAGAACGCGCTCGTCAAGTTGCTGCATCTCAACTAGCTCCTACTCTTGGTGCTGCTGATTACAGCGATATTGAAAAATTGCTAAGAGTTGGTCAAGGCAGAGAGCAATATCAACTGCAAGATATTCAAGGTCGATTGGCTGCTGCTGACATTCCTACTCAGAGATTGCAACGTGCTGCTAATGTAATCTATGGTGCGCCATTGGAAACGACGACGACTTCTACTCCGCAGGGAGGTAAATAATGGGCGATCCGGTAACTATGGCGATGATTGGTGCTGGCGTAGGTGCTATGACCAATCCTAGAAAGCCTCTACAGGGTGCGTTGTTAGGTGGTGCGTTAGGTGGTTTTGGTGGTGCTGCTGCAACTGGATTTAAGGCTGCTGGTAGTGCTGGAACTGCTGGTCTAGCTGGTGGTGGTGGCTCAGGAATGTTTACGGCTGGAACTCAGTTAGCTAATCCCGCTGCCTCTGGTACTTATTTCGCAGCAGGAACACCCGCAGCAGCAGGATCACTACAAGCAGGTGGGAATGCCGTAATGAATGTGGGTCAGACTGCGATAGGCACTAGTCCTACATTTATGGAACAAATGAGGGGTGGACTTCAGGGTCTTGGTCAGTTTAATCGTGAAAACCCTATGGTCGGTCAGGTAGGTTCTAGTGCGTTCCAGAGTTTGAATCAGCCTCAACCTATGGCAGCAGCACCTACACCGGGATTGTTGAGAGGTACTCCATCTCAGGAACAGCCTCAGCAGTATGCGATGGCAATGCCACAAGTTAGTCTCATCTAAGGTGACGTATGGCTATTGAAGATTTTCTCTCTAAGTTACCTAAAGTCTTTGGAACGACTCCAGAGGTTTATCGTGGGCTATTAGATGCTCCTGAACGGGCTTCTTTAGAAAACAGAGCAAACATTGGCGGCTTGCTAGGCTTTGCTGGTGCATTGGCTCAAGGAATGAGTCCACAAGGATACCGTCGTAGTGCTGCTCAGAACATTCTTACTGCGCTAGGTGCTGGTTATGGTGCTGCTGGTCAGACTTACGATGCTGGTCTGAATCAGGTCAGTAATGTAATGAAGTTGGCTCAGGCAAAGCGTCAAATTTCTGGTTTGGCTGCAATGAAAACGGCTAATCCTGATATAGCTTATCTTGCTGATGTTAGTCCTGATGAATTTGTACGTCTTGTATCTGCTCGTGAGAGAGCAAAAAGGTATGGGCTTTTGACTAATCCTAATGCTGCTCCTAGTGCTGCTACTAATGCTGTGCCTAGTGCTGCTCCTGCTGTTGTTGAGCCTCCTGCTCCTGCTGCTCCGGCTGGTCTAATGGCTTCTGATGGTGGTGGATTTTTGGGTGGCGGTTACGGTAGCGTTGGAACAGGTACTGTTCAACCAGCACCTGCTGCCCCTCCTCCTGCTGTTACGAGTCCTGCTGCTCCAGTACTTGCGCCTAGTGCTGCTACTCCTTCCGCTACAAAAAATATTTTAGTAAGTCCTGAAGATCAAGCAAAATCAGATCGCCTATATGCGGCTGCTGTTGAGGCAGACTTATATGGTGATAAAGCTATTGGGGATGAGTATAGAAGGCAAGCTAAGATTTTGAACCCCGATGAAACCATCACATTTAGAGATGGGTATTTAGTTTCTAGTCGGCGTGGCGTATTAATGAAAGTCTTTGAAACTAAAACTTTGACTCCAGAAGAATCTACTTCATTGCGGTTGCCTACAGATAGAGGACAAGTTTATCAGCGTGATCCTAGTGGGAAAATCTCTAGGATTGAGGGTACTGAGTCTACTGAGTTGGATAAAGCACAACTTATTAAGACATTGCCGGGGCAGTTTACGAATGTTTACCCGACACTCCAGAATAGAGCAAATAACCTTATTGCTAGATCCTCAACATTGACTAGAGATCAGATCAATGAAGAAACTAAGGCTATCCTAGATGCTGATTCTAAGATTCTTGCTGATCTTGACCCTAAGTTGCAAGCAGCAGAAATGGCACGACGTAAGGCTAGTGCTACTGTTCTTTATCCTCCGGGTGCTGTAGTTCCGGGTAAAGAGGGTTCAAATATTGTTGATAAGGAACTGCTGACACTTGGTGCTGGTCGTATGCAGTTGCAAGGGATTGCTCAAAAGTTTGATCCTAAGTATTTGACTGCGCCTTTCAAATTAAAAATGAAAGCTCTTGGTACACAAGAATATCTACTTGGCAAATTGCCACCAAAAGATCAAAAAGAACTAAGTGCCTATGCTGCATTTACTCAAGATGCTTATGGTCGTTTGAACTCTTATATTAACGAGGTTACTGGTGCTGCTGTAGGTTCTGGTGAGGAAGAAGCTCGTATTCGTAAGGGTGTTCCAGACCCACAGAAAGATAGCCCAACTGAATTCCTGTCTAAGTTGCGGAACAAGATTCAGGAAGGTCGTTTGTTTGAGGCTCGTCTTGCATACATTAAAACAAAAGGGTTGAAGAAATTAACTGATGTAAAAGTTGATGATATTCCTAGACTGATGAAAGAAAGAGAAGATCAGATTTTTAGAGAAAATAAATTTGATCCAAAGAATAAAGATCATGAGGAAATTGTCAGAAGGGTATTGGCTAAAGAATTTGGATTACTGGAGTAATCATGGGCGCTACGGAAGAACTGCTTTACTCGTTTCCAGTAAGAAAATCATCAGATCGAGTAAGTGTTACGGATCAGTTGCTTTATGGGGATAGGGCTACGTCTGGTAGACAGGTAGGTACTGGTGAATTTGCTCCGATAGAGAAGCCTCCTGTAGCTATTTCAGAGCCTTCTATGGGTGCTGGTGCTTTGACATCGTTCATGGCTGGTGTGCCTACAGATAAACAGGCTGCTATTCGATTCTTTGCCCAACGTCGAGGTATTCCAGAGAACCGTTATCAGGTCATTGGTGGCGATATTGCGTATCAGGCTGATGATGGCAAGTTCTACAAGGAAGTCTCTGGTGTATTGCCTAACATTGCTTACTACACACCGGATGTATTGGAGATGGCTCCAGACGTAGCTGCTGGTGTGGCTATGGCTCCGGTAGCTATTTCTAGCCCTGTTGGTACTGCGGCTGCTGCTACAACGGTTGGTAGTGTAGCGGCTGGTACTAACATCATCCGTCAGAAGATTGCTGAACGTCTAGCGGGTCAGGAATTTGACGTATCTCAGCCGATTATTGCTGGTCTATTATCTGGTGGTGCTGAGTTGGCTCCTGCTATTCGTAAGGGATTTGTAGAGCGTAGAACAGCTAGAGATATTGCTCAGGTTAATCCAAGCGTTGTTCAATCCTTGCGGTCTAAGGCTGGTAAATACAACATTCCATTGACTCCGGGTGAGTTGACTGGTCTATCGTCATTGCTAGGTCAGCAGAAGGTCATCGGTAACGCACCAGATTCTTCTGTAAAGATGCAGAAGTTCTACAAGGAAAGAGAAGCTAAGGTACAGAGTGCCGTAGATGACTATTTGGGTACGCTTTCTCAGGTTGAAGATGCCGCTATTGCTGGTAACAGGGGCGTTGCTGCGTTAGAGGAGCAAAGACGTAAGCTAATAGCTGATCGTGAGGCTGCTACTGAACCTATCTATACGGCAGCGTTTGAGCGTTCTGTGCCTGTTGATACTGCTCCTGTGCTGAACCAGATCGACAATATGCTAAAGACTCAGCCATCTAACGGTCGTGCTGCTGGATACCTACGCAAGATTAAGGACTTACTGCAACGTCCAGAGATTGATGTTGATGGCAATGAGCTAAAGACATTAATGCCAGAGAATAGGTTGCCAAATCTGCAAAACTCTAAGTTTGAGATTGACGCAATGTTCAAAGAAGATGCGTTTAGCTCTTTGGATAAGACTGTTCAGGCAAAACTATCTGCCATTAAGGAAAACTTGCTTACCCAAATGGGCAAGGATAACCCTGCTTACATTGAAGCGAATAGGGCATTTGAGCGTTTTTCTCAGCCTCTCAATGAGTTCAACGAGCGTATAACGGGCGTTTCCTTGATGCAGATGTCACCAGACAACATCAAGAACTTTTCAAATAGGATATTTGCTAATCCTAGTCCGGGAACTATCCAGTACGCTAAGAAGCAGATTATTGCTGGTGGTGGTGAGGAAGCATGGAACGCAGTTACTAGGGCTTTCCTAGAGGAACAATGGACACTTGCTAAGAAACCTGCAAAGACTCAGCAGGGAGCTAAGTTAGATACCGGAAATACTTGGCAAAACATTATCATTGGTGATCCGAAGCAGATGAAGGCTATGCAAGCAGCTTTGTCACCGGATCAGTTCAAGGCATTGCGTGACTTGGCAGAAGTCCTAGAGGCTGCTGGTAGGGCTAAGAAACTAGGCTCTGATACAGCGTTTAACCAGTTGATTAACGAGGAACTGTTTAAGAATCCTCCGGTTACTGGCGTAACGACTGGCATTGCTAGAACTGCTGGCGTTGCGTTACAGCCGTTGAACTGGGGCAAGATGATTTCTGATTGGGCAATTCGGCGAGATGCTGCTGCAAATGCAGGAAATATTGCTAACATAATCACAAGTCCAGACGGTATTAACAGGCTTAAGGAATTGCGTCAGATGTCACCTACTTCCGCTAAGAGATGGGCTGGTACTGCTCAGTTGTTAGCTGATTACGGAATACTAGAAAGCAGGGAATAATCATGCCAAAAGACAAAGTTAGCGAGTGGAGTTCTACGGCTGCAAACAATAGCGATGTGGGTGGTATCAACATCGCTGAAGGCATGGCTCCTAGTGGGGTAAACAATGCCATGCGTGAAATCATGGCGCAGATCAAGGATATGCAAGCCGGTACAGACGGAGATTACTTCGTTGTCGGAGGTGCATTTACCGCTACTGGAGCCGCTACGTTCAGCAGCACGATGTATGTTGCTAACCTTGCTACATTTAACAATAACGTAACTATCGGCGCATCGACTACGAATAGTCTGACGCTAAATGCGGCTACGATTGTTGCTCCTTCTGCACTAACGGTAAGCAGTACAGGGGCTATTAAATTGCCTTCTGGAACTGATGCACAACGTCCTACGGCTGCTGCTGGTCAGATTCGATATAACACCGATGCGGGTCGATTTGAGGGCTATACGACAGCATGGGGTGGTATTGGTGGTGGTGCTACAGGCGGTGGAACGGATGAAGTATTCCAAGAAAATGGCAATACTGTTAATACAAGTTATACAATTACGACAAATAAGAACGCTATTTCAGCAGGGGATATAACTATTGCCTCTAGTGCAACTGTGACTGTTCCTACTGGTTCGCGTTGGATAATCGTGTAAAAGGATCAAATCATGGCTTCTTTAGTTCTATCAGGCGATACATCCGGCTCGATTACGGTATCTGCTCCAGCGGTTGCGGGTAGTACGACACAGACGCTGGTGAATGTCACAGGTACGTTAGCACCGATTGTGAGTGGTACGGCGGTTGCATCAACCAGCGGAACCAGCATTGACTTCACAGGCATACCGTCGTGGGTAAAGCGGATTACGGTGATGTTTCAGGGCGTAAGTACGAACGGTTCTTCCGGCATACTGATTCAAATTGGCGCGGGTTCCATAACAAGCAGCGGTTATTTGGGAAGCGGATCGTCAATTGCCTCAACTGTTGGCTCTAGCAACTACACAACTGGCTTTGGTATAGGGCAAAGTACCCAAACCGCAGCTTTTGTTCGTCATGGCATGGCATCTTTAGCTACACCGGCAAGTAATATTTGGTTTTTTAATGGGCTACTTGGGCAAAGTGATGCAGGGCAAACGCTTATTGGCGGTGGAACGCTTGCACTTGGCGGCACCCTCGATCGCGTCCGCATCACCACAGTCAACGGCACAGACACCTTCGACGCTGGCACAATAAACATCCTTTACGAGTAAGAGGTAAATCATGGCTGGAACTGTTGTCGCAGATACGCTACAAGCCGCTAGTACTAGCACCTTAGTGCTAAAGAACGGTGTAGCTAATACGCCTCCTACGATTCAGGATAGTGCTGGTACGCAGATTGGTACGTTCTGTCTGGCGTGGGTGAATTTTAATGGTACGACTGTTACGAACCCTGCTTCGATGACTGGTGTTCGCGGGTCGTTTAATGTATCGAGCATTCTGGATAACGGCACAGGTGACTATACGGTGAACTTTACGAATGCGTTGCCTGATGCAAATTATTCTTTAGTTGCTACTACTGAAATAGTTCCGACTTCAAGTTCTACAAGAAGTGGTTATACATTTGGCATAAAATTTGGAACAACACCAACCGCAAGTAGTGTTAATTTATTGTCAAAAACCGGCTCAAATACCGCTGCTAATGCAGCAGAGATAGACACAAATTACGCAAATGTTGCTGTTTTCCGCTAAAGGATAAATCATGAACCAACGAATAATTTTTCCTAACGACAATGGCGGCGTGTCGATCATTGTGCCAATCGAATCGTTTGAACTAGCCATGCGTGACATTCCTAGCGGAAAGCCGTACCTAATCGTTGACGCTGCTGACATTCCGACAGACCGCGAGTTCCGTAATGCGTGGACTGCTGACTTTACTGGTGCAGAGGTGAAAGCATGATTGTTATCGACCTAGACAAAGCCAAAACCCTGACCAAAGATCGGCTTCGTGCTGAACGCACACCACTCCTAGCTGCTCAGGATGTGCTATTCCAACGAGCCTTAGAGTCGAATAGCGACACCGCAGCGATTGTGGCTGAGAAGCAGCGTCTACGCGACATTACCAATCAGGTAGATGCTTGCACGACTACCGATGAACTAAAGGCACTATCGTGTGCTGTGGTTGCTGAAGTAGTGCCAGAGCCTACACCAGAGCCTGTAGTGGAACCTACGCCTGAGCCAGTAGCAGAGCCTGAGCCTACACCTGAAGGAGAAGCATAATGACTGTCACGATTAACGGTAGCGCAGGGGTTACCACGAACAGCGGTGCGGTGTATGACAGCTTGCAGAGAGGTACTGCGGTGTCTGCATCCGGTACGTCGGTGGACTTTACGTCGATCCCTAGTTGGGTGCGTCGGATTACGGTGATGTTGAGTGGGGTTTCATTAAGCGGAACTTCTAACTATGTGTTTCAGATAGGTGCTGGAAGTATTGCCAATACTGGTTATCTTTCAGGAGCAGCAAGTGTTTCTACAACAACGTCAAGTACAACAAATGGATCTAACGCTGTAACTACTTATATAGTGACTGGTGGTTATACCAGCACAGCAGCTAGTGTTGCATCAGGTCATGCCATATTTACAAACATTAGTGGAAATACTTGGGTTGCTACTGGAATTTTGTATGTGGATGGTGCTGGTCGCATGGCATATTTCGGCGGCAATATAACTCTTTCTGGCACTCTAGATCGAGTCCGCATCACCACAATCAACGGCACAGATACCTTCGACGCTGGAACTATCAACATCATTTATGAATAGTCATGGATAACCTAATCTCACAATTTGTCGTAGGTCTTGGTGGTATTGGTGCTGGAGCTTGGGCTATGTACCAGAAGATCAAGGCTGATAACCGTAACAATCATGCTGCTGACGTTACTGGTGCTGCTTGGGAACAAATAGTTACGGCTTTGCGCGATGAAGTATCACGTTTGTCAGAGCGTTTGTCTGCTGTCGAGGAACAAAACCGTAAATGCGAGGAAGCTAACCATGCCTTGCATAACGAAATCATTAGCATGAAGAAACAGCTACACCTATTCTGATGTGATCGATCCTGCGAGTATAGCTCTTGCTTATAAGGCTTGTACCACAGCAATCGACCTCGCCAAGAAAGGCGTAGACCTTTACAAGCAAATAAAAAATACTGGAAATGACGTAAGTGGCGTATTAAAGGACTTAAAGGAACAATATAACAAGATCGTTGATCCTAGTCCTGAGCAGAAAAAACAATATAACGAAGAAGTTAAGAAGGTTCAGGAAGTAGCCAAGGCTGTACCTGATGATGTGCTTAACGATATTTGGTCTAACCTTGGTAACTTTATTGACCAGTACGAAGCATTAGCAAAGATATACATCCAGAGTGAGGCTGAGGCTAAAGAAGTCTATAGGGGTGATTTATCGTTAGGTCGTAGGGCATTAGAGCGTATTAGATTGGAATCTAAGCTCAACGAGATGCTGGCTCAGGTAAGGGAACAGATGGTCTATAACACGCCACCAGAGTTAGGGTCAGTATGGGCTAGGTTTGAGAAGGCATGGACTGATATACAGAATGAGCAAGCCGAAGCACTAGCGATAGAGACGAGAAAGATTCAGGCGGCTAGATGGCAACGAAGAAGGGCGATAAATCGTCTCAAGGCGCGTCTGATTTACGTTGGGGCAGTCGTGTTTACGGTAATGTGGGCAACGGGTCTACTGTGGCTAGTAACGAAAAGCGCGATTCAGAGGACGTACCTTGGTCTTTGATTACAGTAGTCCTAGCTGTGATCTTAATGTTCTTTATCGTAATGCCTGTACTAGCATTTATGTACTACGATATGTATTATGCAACTCAAGCAGCCGTTATTGAGGTTCGCAAGATGAAAGAGTTACGCAAAGAGATACAGATTGAGAGGATGTACAGTAAATGATAACTCTGGCACAGTTCAAAAAGTTTGCTCCTAACACCAAGTATCCGCAGCAATGGTATGACGCACTCTTTAGCAAGCAGGATGAGCTAGGAGGTAAGTCTCTGCTAGAGGAATACGAGATCAACACACCTAAACGAGTCGCTGCTTTCCTAGCCCAATGTGGTCACGAATCCGGTGGATTTGTCTTTGTCACAGAGAACCTGAACTACTCTGCATCAGGTCTACAGCGGGTATTTCCTAAATACTTTCCTACCCATGAGATTGCCAAGCAATACGAGCGCAATCCTAAGAAGATTGCCTCGAAGGTCTATGCTGATCGTATGGGTAACGGTGATGAAGCCTCTGGTGATGGGTTCAAATTCCGTGGTCGTGGGATTTTGCAGCTAACGGGCAAAAATAACTACTTTTGGTTTGCAGCTAGCCTAGAGATTACGCCTGAACAAGCTGTTGACTATTTGGAAACATTCGAAGGAGCCTGTCAGAGTGCTTGCTGGTTTTGGAGTGAGAATAAACTCAATCGATTCGTAGATGCAGATGATTTTAAGGGCTTAACTCGCGCTATTAATGGCGGTTATATAGGCTATGAGGATAGGAAACATCATTATGAGATTGCTTTGTCTATGTTTGGTTCTAGCTCTTAGTGGCTGTGATAGGTTCCGTTATCCCTGCCAAGACCCTGAGAATTGGGAAACTAAGCAATGCCAGAGACCCTATTGTTCGGCAACAGGAACCTGCCCGGATCAGTTGACTAAGCCAGAGGAAATTAAGGATGAACCCGCTAAAGTTGATAAGCCAGTTCCTTGCAATGACGCAGGAGCAGCACGATGCCGTAATTAAGTTCTGTATCGCTGTAACCTTCTGCTGTACGGTCATTATCATGGTCGGAGTATCGCTTTATAGCGTTGTGTTTGTAACGCAGCCTATGAACGGTATGGCTCCAGCGGATAAGCAGTTCTTCCTGATCCTATCTGACATGAGCAAGTATATTCTTGGCTCATTGGCAACGCTCCTAGCGGTCAAGGGTAAGGATGCTCTGCCTCAGTTTGTGCCACCTAATCTGTCCACAGAGAAGGAACGGTCAGATACGCCTACTCCACCAGCACCTAAGTCGCCTAGCCCTATACAAGCCCGTATAGAGCCTTCTATAGCCCCTGTGACGAGCCTTAAAGAGAAACCCGAACAACCACCTCACCCGGAGATCACATGATTATCTACCTACGCATGGCTGTTACCGTTCTGCTAAGTGCTTTCTTGGTGTTCCAGATTCATGCTGCCGAGACTAAAAAAGTCTGTCACGTTGAGAAGGTTAAGGGTGGTAAAGAGAAAGAAGTCTGTAGAGAGGTTAAAGTCCATAAGAAGCTCGACTCGACCAAAATACCGTCTAAATGAATCCTTACTTTCTACTCGGTTCCTTGGTTGCCGTTATCGCGGCAGCAGGTGCAGGATATTTTCAGGGTTCAGAGCATGGTCAGGCGAAGATACAAAACTTGTGGGACAAGGAAAAAGCCGCTCAATATGCGGAATATGCCAAGGGTCAAGAAGCGGCTAGGGCGAAGGAACAGGAGCTACAGGCAAATGCAGACCGATTAAGACAGGAGAAAGACCGTGAAATCCGTGACCTTAATGCTAGGACTACTGCTCTCACTAACAGCTTGCAGCACCGTCCAAGCTCCTCCCAAGCAGGTTCCGTGTCCGGTTCCACCAGCACTAGACCCGGTATCTCAGGATGTTCTGGAAAAGACCTTTTTAGAGAAGATGCAGAAAGTCTTGTCCAAATAGCAATAGAGGCTGATACCCTGAGACTCGCGTTGAAGCAATGCTATGCACAATATGACTCACTCAGAAAGTGAGTCCTGAGCCTCTGTAGCGATGCTAGAAGCCGTTTTTATTAGCTGGTCATAGGACAGACCACCCTTAGCAATTAAACCGCCCAAAGCGGCTGCAAAGAACAGGTTCCAGTCATAGTCTCTGGAAGGCTTAATCTCAGTTTCTTTGTTCCACTTAGGATCATCCGGGTTCTTTCTAGGTCTGCCCATTATTGCCCCCTTGCGCGGATAGCGGCACTTACATCGTTCTCAGGCATCTTCAAAAGCCACGCCATTACCTTCGCACACGCTTCGCGCTCTGCTTTTATTGCCGCAGGAAGAACACAGGCTTCAAAATCATCAAGCCCATCCTTATGCCCTTCTGCATACACAAGGGCGGCAAAGCGTCCAAGCGTTTCCCATTTCACAGGCTCCTGATCCCACGGCTTAGATATTCCAGCCTCCCGCGCCATGCGGATAATGTCTTCTGTGTTCATCCCTGTCCCCTTGCGCGGATACGGGCTAATAGCGTAACAAGAATGCAATAAGCCTCATCCTCAATTTCATCATTAATTTCAGCGTTAATCTCTTTCGCACACGCCTCGCGCTCCTCTGCTGCAACTAGCTTGGCAAACTTCTCAAGGTGGTTCGCATCCATAACTACGCCTAATGCCATCATCCCGTGAAATAACTCGTTATCTTGGATGATTCGGTTAATTTGCTCTTTGTTCATAATTTCCTCTGGCAACTAAATGCCTGAATATCTACTCTAAAAGCGTTAGCAAACTTACAATCTGACGCTATCCTAATCTCAGTCTGGATTGCTCCTACGTTATAACCAATTACGGCTAAAACAATAGCGACCATCGACTTAGCCCACCATGTATTGACCATAGCTATAACCTTTTGGAGTTCTTCAAGCATCTTTGACGAATACTCCTGTGGCATTGAGGTAGCCCTTTCTATCTTTAATCTGTTCGTATGCTGAAGCAAAGCATTGTTTCAGATCGACATCTTCAATAGCAGCCACCATAGTAAGACATACAAGAACGTCGCCAAGTCCATCGATAATTCCGTCACGATCTCGTTTGGTAATCGCATCTGCTAATTCCCCCATCTCTGAGAAAGCCTTGAGTAATTGAGTTTTACTATCTGAGTTCTGCACGATTCCTCTAGCCTCCCCCCATCTAACGACTTCAAGCTCCGTAGATTCATAGCTCATATCAATGCCTTAATCTCTTTCACAGGGATATCAAATGTCTCATGGACAATCAGGATAAACGCTGGCGTAATCGCTGTATGACCGTTCCTGATCTTGCTGATAGCTGGCGCACGAACACCCATAGCCAAAGCTAGATGACGGTCATTCTTAATGTTGAATCTCTCTTTCAGAAAATCTAACAGTTTCATGGTTTCCTCTTAGGTTAATCCTCGTCTTTCCGAGGTGTCCGCATACTCACAATCACGGGAGACAACACGAAGGAGGTCATTGCGTATGCTGCTAGGGTTACACGCCACCACTAGCTAGGCGTTAGGAGTAATCGCTGCGTCTAGTGGAATTCGTCGGTGCGCTAACATCGACCTAGTATCCGCTTTCCTCCATAAGGGTGAGGTACTCGCTTATCTATCCTTCCAGACTCACTTGTCTGTAAATAAGTTTTCCCCCGTAGATCAAAACGGCGTATCACTAAGATCATCATCCTCAAAATCATCTACAACCTTTTTACGAGCCTTAGAAGGCTTAGAGTCCTTTGGCTTAACCGCTAGAGAAAAGAACTTAGAACCGTCCTTCTTAGACTCTTTAAGCCAGCCTGAGAGCCAGTAATCCGTACCGTCAATGTTCAACTGACCACTATAGTCAGGATGACTGTCAGACTTCTTATTCAGGTTCTTACCTAGTGTTCCGCGATTCGTATTGTCGTATTCCATGTTTTATCCTTGAGCAAATTTCTTAATGGCTGATCGTTGCTTACTATCCAACTGTGACCAAAGTGCAGTTTTCCAGTCTGCATCTAGTTCCAGAGAATTGATGTACTCGACTGCATCTCCGACCTTATCCTTATGAATCATCATAATGATGTCAGCCGCATAGCTCTTAATCTCATTCTGAGATTGCTCGTCTAACGTATCGAATACGTCTTTGGTGACTGGTTTGGCTGATTTAGGCTCATCCTTACCAGTCGTAGCGTCTAGTGCATCGTGTTCACAGATCGCTAGAGCCATGACCAACAGATAACGAGTGATATACGTTATCGATGCTCCGAGGTTCTGGACTGGATGACAGCCTTTAAGTTCAGCCGTAGCCATAGGGCAAGTGAACTTAGCTATGCCACCTTTCTCAAAGTCGATAACCTGCATTGTCGCTAGAGTATCTGTGAACTCTAGGGTATGAGATAAACCGACTTCATTAAAGATAGAGTTGACCGTAGGTAGGAAGTCAGCAAGCTCAAAGTAACGATAGCCAGCAAATTTATTGTGACCAGACTTCTTTAGCTCAACGTTCTGTAACTTGACACGAGCTAGTTGAAGTTTCTGGTAAACATTCATCGAGGTCATATTATTTATCCTTGAAAGAATTTCTTATTGAAAATGATATTGTGAGATTGTGATTCCTGAATAGTTTGTACCGTTGCAGCCTCCTTTTGCTCTTTGCGAATACGATCAAAAGTCTTGCGAATGTTCGTCTTGCCCGAAGGAACATATTTAAAGTTCTGGTCTAAGATTGATGGAAAAACCTTCTTCATGCAAAGCTGTCCATTAGCAGGGAAAGTAATAGCATACACGCTAAGACTACTCCTGCATGGCGGTCTATGAAGTCAGCTAACTTATCGTCTGGATTGAATAACTTTCTCATTGGTTGCCTCTTTCTAATTCGTCTACGAGTTGAATAACTGCATCAGGTGCGTTCTGTATGGCTCTGTATGCCATAAAGATGATTTCTTTATCCGAATCTGATGCTGCTCTACGTTCTACTCTATCGATTAGTAACCGGAGACAGTACACGATCTCAGCTAGTTGCCAGTTACTAATCTCTGCTTGACTAGGATTCATCTGCCTTCTGCCTCACGGTCTTTCATTTCCTGATATAGCCAATCACCGCGATCACGTTCACGATCTTCAGCGGATTCGACGTAATCGGGTAGATGCGATTCTTTAACCAGTCGATTAACGATACCGACCAAATGTCTACGGACTGCTGCTTGTAGTTTGGCAGCATCAAACTGGAATATGGCACAAGTCTCAAGTAATAGGCAGAGTTCTTCCTCTAACCGTTCCTCACGCGACTGATTTTGTGTATCCTTGAAAAGGGCAGTCAACTCACCGGGGAAAGCATCTTGTAACGTACCGATGAGGAACTGCTCTAGCTCTTGCTTGTCGTTCATATTTAATCTCCTAGTGAATACGGCAAAAAGATAGTAAAGGAATACAGCATATTTCTAAACAAAAACATTTCTATAGAGAACTGTATCTCAATAGAAACTTTCTATAACGAAACCTTACCATCTCTGGCAGAATTATGGCTAAGAAAAAAGACTTACCAAAACAGCAACCTAAGCAACCGCAGTTATTGCCCAAGACTTCACCGCGAGGACAACCGATTGGACAGCAAAGATTCAAAACCCTTACGTCGCGGGTTAGAACGGTCTGGCTCGGAAACGATTTATAACTTTGCAACTAAGTTATGTCCGGGATGTAAGCGAACTAGGTCAGTAGCTCAGTTCGTGAATAACGATTTATGCAGGAGTTGCAACCTGCGTAACGTTAAAGTATGATTTACACACGCTTGGCGGCGTGTTTGGGTAAGCCCTAGCCGGGACTCTGCTGGTACCCACCAGTCCGCCAACACTAGACCTGCAGTCTGGTGAGAGTCTCGCCTAGGGCTTTTTTCATTTGAGGAAAGCTATGAAATTAAAGCATACACTCGGAGTTGAGTTTTCAGTTACTGGAGAAGGTTTTATTTGCCTTAAACAATTTTCTTTAGAGACACAACGAAATATCTATCTTTACATCACATTGGATCAGTTTCAACAGATGCACACTTGGGTTCATTCGAACGAAGGGTATATCAATGAAATTTGGAATAATGGGATAGATATTCATACTGAAGAAGAAGTATAGGTGGTCACATGAAAAGACCATCTTTCCAGTTCTATCCTGCTGATTGGTTGCGGGATACTGCGCTCAGGTCATGTTCTACAGGAGCAAGAGGACTGTGGATCGACATGATCTGCTATATGCATGAAGGTAATCCTTATGGACACCTGAAGGTTGGCGATAAGGTTATCCTTCCTTCTAACCTTGCTCGTATGGTTGGTGAAACCTTAGAGGTTGTTCAGGGTTGGTTAGATGAACTCAAGGTAGCTGGTGTTTACGACATTGGCGATGATGGGGTCATCATATCCAGACGAATGATCCGTGACGAAAACCTAAGAGAAATCAGGGCAAAAGGCGGGAAATTAGGTGGCAATCCTGCTCTTATGAAAGGCGATAAGGTTAACCTTGACGTTAACCACAAGGTTGAAATTGAGGATAAACAAATTCCAACCCCTTCATCTTCATCTTCATCTTCTAATAAAAAAATAATTATTACCTGTCCTGAGAATGTTTCCGAAAGCACATGGAATGATTTTGTTGCGTTAAGGAAAACTAAGAAAGCTCCAGTTACACCTACGGTGATTGACGGTATTGCTAAAGAGGCAACAAAACTTGGATGGTCTTTGGAAAGGGCTATGCAAGAGATGTGTACTCAAGGCTGGCAAGGTTTTAAGGCTGATTGGTTAAAGCCTAAAGACCAGAAATTAACTGAGACAGGCTTTGCAAGGAGACCACTATGATTGGCGATTTCTTAAACAAGCTTGAAAAAGTCCAAGGTAAACGTGGTCATTGGGTAGCCTGTTGTCCAGCGCATGAGGATAAGCGTCCTAGCCTAGCGATTACCGAGACTGACGATGGCAGGATTCTGCTGAAGTGCTTTGCTGGCTGTAGTGCTTACGAAGTGGTTTCAGCCGTAGGCATGGACTTGACTGATCTGTTTCCTAAAGATCAATCTTTTACACCCCATAACGGCAATAAACCTGTCAAGCGTCCTTTCTATGCCACAGACCTAATGAAAATAATCCATTTTGAAGCCCTTATTACGTCCATAGCGGCGTTTGATATGGCTGAGGGTAGGCAGGTATCAGACGGTGATAAAAAACGGCTTAAAACGGCTTTTACGCGAATTAACGAAGCGATGGGTTATCTATGAATTTTCGTGCAGACCTTGAGCGAGGGATTGCTGTAGAGCAAAAGGTACTAGCGATTATCAGAAAGAAACACCCATGCGCTACGTTGATTGAAGGTTTCAAGGGTTACGACATTTGGATACCGGAGATCAGACAGGGGATTGAGGTTAAGTACGATCCGATGTCAAACGAGACAGGGAACATCGTTGTAGAGATAGAAATGTCAGGAGTTCCGTCAGCATTGTTTGCGACTCAAGCAACGTGGTGGGTTTTTTACGACGGAAATGTATTTGCTTGGATAAAGCTGAGAAACATTTTTGCTTGCATCATCCTGAATAAGCTGCAATATGTAGAGTTCGTTGGTGCTGGCGACAAGAATCAAAAAAAGGCGTTTTTGATACCGAAAGAGTTACTTTTTAAGTATGGGAAAGTTGTAAAGGAAAACGATGAAAGAAAGTAAGTTGATTGAGTTAGGCTTCTCTGAAGTATCACCGGGGTTTTGGGTAGGCAGCGTATTTGCGTTAAATAAACTTTATCAACAAGGGAGACAGGATGAGTCTGGAACAGAGAGCAGCGGAGCTAGACGAAGCGAGGAGATTGAGAGTTATTAAGAGCGATTCTATTGACGTAGAGAAATATCTCCATGCTAACGATGTAACCATAAAGGTTAGGCAATGTAGGGATTTCCTAGACGCAATTAAAGAAAACTATCTAAGTACGACTAAAAATACAAAAATCCTACTGCCTTGGACTAAGACGCATGATTCTTTTGCGTTTAGATCGGGTGAGGTGACTGTTTACGCTGGTTCTAACGGTGGTGGTAAGTCCTTGCTAACCGGACAAATCGCGCTGCATCTAGTGAAGCAGGGTCAAAAGGTCTGTATCGCATCGTTTGAGATGAAGCCTGTCAAGACGATAGAGAGGATGCTCAGGCAGTTTGCAGGTGAGTATATTGATGATCCGTTAGCGTCAGACCGAGAGGCTTACATCACGAAACTTCTAGGAAGATTAGAGAAATATACGGCTGACTCTTTATACTTTTACGATCAGCAGGGAACTACGTCACCAGACAAAGTTATTGCAATGGCGAGATATTGCGCTATGGAATTAGGTGTTCAGCACGTTTTTATCGACAGCCTGATGAAGTGTGTGCGAAATGAGGATGACTTTAACGGTCAGAAGTCTTTTATCGACGAGCTAACGGCATTGGCTAGAGACCACAATATCCATATCCACCTAGTCCACCATATCCGGAAACAGGCTTCAGACGAGGTAACTCCGAATAAAAACGACCTAAAAGGCTCTGGTTCCATTAGCGATCAGGTTGATAACGTCTTTCTTGTGTGGCGCAATAAGAAGAAGGAAAACCAGAGGAACCGTGGCGAACAGATAGATGAGTCTCAGGGAGACACTTACCTAATGAACGAGAAACAGAGGAATGGCGAGGCTCAGGAGTGGTATCAGCTTTGGTATCACCAAGCTAGCCAGCAGTTTGTTGAATCGGCAGGATCAAGACCTATGGACTTTGATAACAATGGAAAATTTAGAGATTGAGCGATTTAGGTGTGAAGTGAGGCAAATTTTGGCTTGGAGAACCGCAGACAGGGATTCAGCACTAAAGTACCTGAGCGTTGTCCGGCAGAAACGTGGCGATAAGGTAGCTGACCAGCTAGAGATTGTGTGTAAGGATCAATGGTCGAGAGGAAACCGAGGCAGAAAGGGGGATTGGCGTGACTAGAGATGACACTATTAGGATGGCGCAAGAGGCTGGTGTTTCTAATGCAAATGATGTTTGGTTAGCCCACCTTGATGGGCTTGAACGCTTTGCTGATCTTGTCTCTGCTGAATGGCAAGAGAAGTGCAACACTTACATGGAACTACATGACGCTGTGGTTAAAGATTCTGACAGGCTATATGCGGCTGTAGCCAATCTCATCCGGGTCAAGGGTCGGCATAACACAGAACTTGCTTACCAGAGGTTAATTGCTGCTTACGATAAGAGGGAAAACAATGGTCTTTAAGCGCGTGGACAATAACCAGACCCAAATCGTCAAGGAATTGAGAAGGCTAGGCATGGAGGTAGTCCACTTGCATACTGTCCATCATGGCTGTCCGGATATTCTGGTGGGTTACAAAGGTAGAAACATTTTGTTAGAAATAAAGAAAGACGAAAAAGCCAAGCTAAGTCCGGATCAGGAGATATGGCACAAGATGTGGCGAGGTCAGGTAGCGGTAGTGTCTAACCCACAGGCTGCTATCAAGGCTGTAAGACTTGCCTGTAATGAAACTATTGAGGAATGATTCTTGATAGAAATAATTGTCTAACACCCATTAAATGTTTCTCGATAGAATTTCACACATGGACACAACGACTGTGTTCCCTACTAGGAGATGAGATATGTCATACCAAATGCACCTAAACAAAAGCGGATCAGGGTTCACCAGCAAAACGGCTTGCGGCAGAAACATCTTGAGAACGCCAATGTCGGTAAATTGGGAAGAATTCAAAGCCGAACGCGAAGAACACAAGTGCTTGAAGTGCAGAACCAGCAAACAAGCCGAAGTAAACACTAAGATGGATTTAAGAAAACAAAGCGTCTAAATACCGGGGGAAACCCCGGTTTCTACTATGAACTCAATCGATCCTCACGAAGCAATCAACTACATGATTAAGAACGCCAAAGCCTACGCACAAGCTAAGGCTGAGGTGACTTATCTGGAGCAGTATCGTAAGTCTAAGAAGGCTATTCTTTTCGCTAGTGCGATGGGGAATACCATTGCTGACAAAGAATCCTACGCCTATAGCCATCCAGAATACTTAGAGCTACTGGAAGGTCTTAAAGCGGCTGTAGAGGAGGCTGAGAGGCTGAGATGGATGCTGGTAGCAGCACAGGCTAGGATCGATGTGTACAGAACTCAGGAAGCTAGCAATAGGTCATTAGACCGGATTACTCAATAGGAGGAAATATGAACGAGATAGACGATACCGAACTAGCACAATGCTGCTCCTGTGGGTTTGTGGACTATTGGGATGAGATTCCAAAGGGCAGATGTCCGTGGTCTGAGGATTACCTAACCGAGTGTCCTGAGTGTGGTGAGGTTGATAATATGGCTGACTACACGGTAGAGAGGGCTGAGAGGATTGCCAAGCTGAAGGAAAAGAATGGTTTTTAGAAATAAAAAGCTCTTAGAGATACTAAGAAACTTTCCTTGCCAGCATTGCGGAAAGCAGGATGGAACGGTAGTCGCAGCACATTCAAACCAGTTGCGAGATGGTAAAGGAAAAGGTATAAAGGCTAGTGATTACAGGGTCGCTAGCCTTTGTTTTATGTGCCATGCGGAACTCGATCAGGGTAAGAATTTAAGCAAAGCAGAACGTCTAGAAATGTGGGAAGAAGCGCATAGAAAGACGATAGGTTTGCTTTTTGACAATGGACATTTACAGGTGATCCTATGAAAAAGATGACTAAGGCGCAGAAAAAGGTCGGCAAGGTTATGGGTGAGTACAAGGAAGGCACTCTCCATAGCGGTAAGGGTGGCAAGGTAGTCAAGAACCCTAAACAAGCGATTGCCATTGCTCTTAGCGAGGCTGGAATGGCTAAGAAGGGTAAGAAATGAAGCCCGGACTCTATGCCAACATTCACGCTAAACGTAAGCGCATTGAGGCTGGCAGCAAAGAGAAGATGCGGAAGCCGGGATCAGAAGGTGCGCCTACTGCTAAGGCTTTCAAACAAGCTGCTAAGACTGCTAAGGGGAAGAAAAAATGATGAAGAACGGAAAGAAGATGTCCGACAAGGAATTGCTAAAGCAGTATCTTGAGGACGAGAAAGAGAAGAAAAAGAACGGTGTGAATGAGATAGAGATTGAAATCAAAATCCCTCTTATGGGCAAAAAGAAGGGTAAAAATGGCAAAGACTGAGGCTTGGCAGCGTTCTGAGGGTAAGAACAAGAAGGGCGGTCTTAACGAAAAAGGTCGCAAGTCTTACGAAGCTGCTAATCCCGGTTCTGACCTAAAGGCTCCAGTCAAAGCTGGTGACAATCCCCGGAGAGCGAGTTTTTTAGCACGCATGGGGAATATGCCGGGGGCAGAGCGTAAGCCTAACGGTGAGCCTACTCGGTTACTCCTGAGCCTGAAAGCATGGGGAGCTAGTTCTAAAGCTGATGCTAAGGCAAAGGCTAAAGCCATTTCAGCGCGAAATAAAAAGTGAGTCATCAGAGCCAGCTAGACTTTGTAGCGATGGTTAAGCGTCGCTTTCCTCAATTCTTTTCCGATAAGAAAGTCCTAGAGGTAGGTAGTCTGGACATTAACGGTTCAGTCCGTCAGTTCTTTGATAACTGTGAGTATCTAGGCGTTGATTTAGGCGAGGGCAAGGGAGTTGACCTTGTTGCCAAGGGAGAGGAGCTAGACTTTCCTGACAAGAGTTTCAACGTCGCAATATCCTGTGAGTGTTTCGAGCATAATCCTGAATGGGTCAAGACGTTCGAGAACATGGCTAGGATGGCTTCAGGGATCGTTATTATGACCTGTGCTACGACTGGCAGGGCAGAGCATGGAACGAGGCGTACAAGCCCACAGGATGCGCCATTTTGCGGTGATTACTACAGGAACCTAACGGAACAGGATTTCCTAGAGAACTGCGACATGGACAGGTTCCTACATTACGAGTTCAGCAGTAACTCTAATCCAGCAGACCTATATTTTTGGGGCTTATGCAAGCCATAGTCATATGTCATGTAAGCAATCCGGGTATCTCGGTATTGCTAGAGAGCATCAAGGTATATGCACCTACCATCCCGGTTTACATTTATAGTGTTGACGTTGCCAGAGGAGAGAGATTCAAGCGAATCCTTCCCAATGTTATCGTCAGACCCAATACTTGTCGAAATTTTGGAGACTCATATAATGAAGCCATCAGCGACGTTTTTGGAAGGATCGCAGTCGATTCATTGATTGTGGCTAACGATGACGTAGTGCTGAATCCTCAAACTATTGAGTTATTGGGCGAGGACAGGCTGATTTTGCGGGAAAATGCTCATAAAGTAGGATTTTTGGGAGCAAGAAGCGACTATGTATTGCCAGACCAGAACATTAGGTTCCCGGTACATGACGATAGGCGGCAAGGATTGTATTGGGCTAGCGAGGGGCAGATTAAGGAAACGGCTGTCATAGCACCAATATTTGCGACGATAACGAGAGAGGCTTGGAAGGTAGCCAAGTTTCCTAGCACGAATTGGTATTCAGATAATATAATCTGCCATGACCTGCAAGAAGCGGGATTTAGGCATTTCGTAAGCAGGGCGTATGTTCACCATGCTGGATCACAGACAGTAGGGATGGACTACAAGAAATGCCATGAGGAGCCTAGAGAGTGGATCAAGGCTCACAGACCGGATATGTACGGGGTAATTTATGGCTGAGTTTCGAAAGCTACCGACACAAGCAGAACTCCAGAATATGCTCTTTATGGAGCAGATGCGGGTTAAGAATCCTCAGCAGATTGCTCAGGAGGCATTGGCTAGCGGTACGACAGTAAGTCCTATTCCAGAAAACGTATTCCAGAAGATTGCTGGTGGTGCGAGAACGTCTGGACAGTTTGTAAACCGTATTGGTACGGCTGCTGACATAGCGAAACTGTTTCCGGGTTACAAGCCTCAGACTAAGGTCACGATTCCAACAGGATATAACTTTGCTCCGAAGCAAGCTCCTACGGGTGAGATTATTCCCGGCGGGTTGCAGACTCAAGATGCAAATTTAGGTCAGGTGCTAGGTGCGATTAAACCTGCTGATGTTTTAGGTCTGACAGGGTTTGAAAAAGCGTATACAGATGTTGGTTTAGGGAAGGCTCCACAGCCATTAGACGTACTCGACGTAGCAGCGGTAGGGTATTTGCCAGCTAAGGCTGCAATGACTGGTGCGAGGGTTGGGAAAGCTGTTTTAAGCGGGGTAAGGACTGGCATGAATAGTGCCTTGCCTTCATTCGGAAAAGGATTAAAAGATGCCAAAAACTACCAAATCTCAGAAGAAGGCGGTTTCTACAACGTCACTCCCCGCCAGCTTGCAGAAAGCGGAGATGCTTTTAAGCAAGTACAGGGAATCGGGTTATACCCCGGAACTGCCGCTACCACCAGAGGAAAAGGACAAGCTATATATGGCTTTGATGAACAAGAGGCGAACCGGCAAGTTCTTGCTCGACTAAGCAATCCGCAACAAAATCCGTTACTAAACGTAGCAAACAGTTACACGCAAAGCATTTTAGGTAAGCCGTATGATCTAAATTTGAAGATGCCAGAAGGCAGTTTGGCAAAACAAAGTGGCATTGGTAGATCGTATGAGATTATGGTTGATGCGTCGAAGCAACAAAAAGACGCTGTATTCAATGCTTATGCCAATGACCCGGAATTTGCACAAATCATTCAGCAATTCAAGATTAAAAATTACGATGATTTGGTTGCAAAGTCATACCAACAATTAGAAAAAGAAACAGTAGACCAATTTAGGAAATTGCCTTTCCGTTTGCAATTCCACAGAGGTGAAGGGAATTATCTTGATTCTCCTGAAGCTGTGCGAGATATGCTTCTGCATGGCAACCTAACAGTTTACAAAGGTGGAGACCGACACGAATTTCTGCACAATATCGATAAGGAAACTGGCTTAAACAGTAATGAGATGTTCCGGGCTGTGCATGATGCGTTCGGTCATGGTATTCGAGGGAATAGCTTTGGCGCGTTAGGGGAAGAAGTGGCGTGGGGTTCTCATGCTCAAATGTATTCACCTTTAGCAAGAATTGCGATGACTAGCGAAACCCGTGGTCAGAATAGTTTTGTCAATTACACGCCAATCAATGCTCGTTTAACCGAAGCAATGGAACAATTAAGAGAAATTCAATGGAACAAAAAGCGTGAGGGGGATATTGGTGCGGTAAATGAAATTGGTCAGCTTTTGAGAGAAATGGGGAACGACACAAAATATGCAAAACAGGCTTCACTTGTTCTGCCGCCTGAGTTTACAAGGCTGGATTTTGCAGGTGGGATGCCGGAATACTTACAAACAACTCAAAAAGTACCGCTAGAAACTGCGCCAGAGGCATTAACTCATTTTAGTAAACAAGCAGGTTTGCTTGGGCTTGATCCAACAAAATACGGAACAGGGATCAAAGGTGAAGAAGCTAGAAGACTGGCGCAAACAAGAAACCCTGTGATTGGAAGAAGTTATTTTTATCGAGGGGAGCCGGGATCAGTAACGCCAGAACCCGGACTAGGAACTAATATATATACAGCAACATTGCCAAATTTATATGATATTACTGCTGATCCATTAAGTTTAGGGCGGTTGGCTAATATCCGTAATGTGACAAGTTATTCTGCAAAATATGGACAGGGTAGACGAGATGAGCCGCAGATGTTGACAGACTTAGAGCGTTTAACGAAAGAATATGGGTATGGTGGTTTACTTGATCCGTCAAAGGCTATCGTATGGAACCCAACAGCGGTTAGACAGGTAAAGTAATGCCGAACACTATTGGAGCTATCGAAACTAGCTTATATTGGCAAAAAGTTGTATTAAAGCAAACTCATAGCAAAGAGCAAAAAGAGAGAGCGCAAAGAGCGATTGAGCGTTTAGAATTAGAACTTGAGCAACTACAGCAAGACACCGAAAGGTATTGCAATTATGGAAACAGAAGAAAATAAAATAGCCGAAGAAAAAGAAAATGGATTCGGCAAGGGTAGACCTAAAGGAGCAGTAAACAAGTCTACTAAGGTCGTAAGAGAGGCTATTGCAGAGCTATTAAGCCGTAATAGTCAGTACATGGACAGATGGCTACAGAGGGTCGCAGAGGGCGATGAAGTCTTAGGCATGAAGCCTGATCCTTACAAGGCATTGGACATTATGCTGAAGATGAGTGAGTACCATATCCCTAAGCTAGCTAGGACAGAAGTAACGGGCAAGGATGGGGAAGCTCAAGAGATGGTTATCAAGTGGGGAGGAAAGAAATGAGTTACAAGCCGACTAACTGCCCTATGTGCAGCGCATTTCTGGTCAGTAATAAGTGCCTTAACTGCGGGTATCAGAAGTATGCAGTTCGATGATTTAGAGCAGTTCAAAGACTGGTGGCTAGTCAACAGACCACTAAACACGCCAGACATAAGATCATTAACGTATGTGGCAGAAACGCATGGCGTAGTTTTATACAGGCAGGGCTGTTACCAAGTTGAGATGTTTTTAGTTAAGCCAAATTCAGAAATAGAGCCGCACATACATCCAAATGTAGACTCATTTGAGGTGTACATAGGTGGCGATATTGATTTTATGTGTAATGGTCAATGGTTTGGGCAGAACATGATTGGTGATTCAATCAGGGTTTATCCGAATAGTTGGCATGGTGGGAAGTTTGGTGATAGAGGTGGTTGTTTTATTTCTGTCCAGAAATGGCTAAATGGAGTTGAGCCAAAGTTTGTAGGGGATGACTGGGTAGACCAGAAGAACACAGGTTCCTATAAAGAAAACAGGCAAACGTAAAGTGACTGAGATTGTCATAGATTATGAACCGAGGGTTCAGCAGCTAGAGATACATGATGCCATTGAGCAGCATCGTTTTACTGTGGTGGTTGCCCATCGTCGTATGGGAAAGACTGTTAGCGCAATCAATCACCTTATCAAGTCCGCTATCGAGTGCGACAAGCCAGACCCACGATTTGCCTACATTGCGCCTACCTACGGACAAGCCAAGCGAGTAGCGTGGGATTACCTTCAGAAGTACACCAGACCACTAGGAGCTACCTACAATGTCTCTGAGCTTCGTGCTGATTTCTTTGGGCGTAGGGTTAGTCTTTACGGGTCTGACAATCCTGACAGCTTGCGTGGTCAGTATTTCGATGGCGTGGTTATCGACGAAGTTGGCGATCAGAATCCGAGAATATGGAACGAGATCGTCAGACCTGCTCTTGCCGATAGGCTTGGGTGGGCTTGCTTCATTGGTACTCCTAAAGGCAATAACCATTTCGCTGAACTAGCGGACAGAGCCAAGTCTGAGCAAGGCTGGAAGTTCCTAGAGTTCAAGGCTAGCCAGACGGGAGTCCTGCCCGACTCAGAACTTAAAGCTGCCTATCGTGAGATGGGTGAGGACAGGTATAACCAAGAGTTCGAGTGTTCCTTTAACGCAGCGGTTGAGGGGTCTTACTATGGCAAGCTCATTAACGATCTTGAGAGCAACGGTCGTATTAGCGACTTTCCTACTGACGGTCTGTGCCGTAGCTTCGTTGCTTGGGATTTGGGCATGGGTGATTCGACTGCGATATGGATTGCACAGATTGCCGGGAAAGAGGTCAGACTCATTGATTGCGTAGAGAATCATGGCGTAGGTCTAGACTGGTATGTCGGCTGGTTGAAGGATAACGACTATGGGAAGTTTGACCAAATCCTGCCCCATGACGTACAGGTTAGAGAACTCGGAACAGGCAAGAGCCGTAAGGAAGTGCTGGAGGAAGCTGGACTTAGCATCACAGTCGCTCCGAGACTTAGCGTTGCCGACGGGATACAGGCTGTGCGACGTATGTTGCCGAGATGCTGGTTCAATCCGAGAACCAAGAACGGACTAGATGCGCTACGGAACTACCGTCGAGAGCATGATGAGCGTAGACAGATATTCTATGAGAAGCCTCTCCACGATTGGTCATCACACTTTGCAGACTCGTTTAGGTACTTAGCGATTGGTCTTGACGAGACAGATACTTCATGGCAGACATCGTTGCCAATTTCGACTAAATGGATTGTATAATGAGCAAAACTTAGGGGTTTGCTATGAAGATGGACGAAGGGCAGATCAAGAGTATTCTTGAGAATGAAATCGACAATGCGATTGGCTATGTCGATACCGAGACTACCGACCAACGTGCTAAGGCACTAGAGTATTACCTGCGTTATCCCTATGGCAACGAGGTAGAAGGTCGTAGCCAGATTGTGACGGGGGAAGTAGCCGAAGCGATTGACGGGTCTTTGCCTCAGCTAATCCGTGTGTTTACCACCACAGAGGATATTGTTTCCTTTGAGCCTCAGACTCCAGAAGATGAGGAGTCCGCTAGACAGGCTACAGACTACTGTAACTGGGTCTTTTACCGCGAGAATGACGGTCTAATCATCCTGCACAACTGGTTCAAAGATGCGCTGATGCAGAAGGTCGGCGTAGTCAAGGCGTACTGGGAAGCTAAGGAAGATGTCAACAAGGAAACTTACAAGAACCTGACTGAAGATGAGTTAGCTCTGCTTCTTAGCGATCCTGCTATTGAGGTGACTAGCCAAAAGGTTGAGATGCTTGATGGTGGCGTGGATATGATGGGGATGCCTATTCAGATTCCTATGTACACGGTCAAGGTCAAGAAGGTTAAGAAGTACGGCTGCGTAAAGATTGAGAACGTACCGCCGGAAGAATTCCTGATTAGCAAGTCTGCACGAACCATTGAGGATAGTCCGTTCGTAGCTCACCGTCGTTTGATGACGCGCTCAGAGCTAACGGCTATGGGGTTCGATAAGGACATTGTGGAAGGTTTGCCTAGCTATGATGACCTTCAGTACACTCCTGAACGAGTAGCTAGGTTTTCTCAAGGTGAGCAGCCGGATGAGAACATCAGCCTTGACTACACGATGCAGGTGGTTGAGGTCTACGAGTGCTATATCCAGATTGATGTGAATGGCGATGGTATAGCCGAGCTACGCAAGATTACCTATTCTGGCAACGAAATCCTCGATGACGAGGAATGTGACCTAGTTCCGTTCCACAGTCTCTGCCCTATCCCGATCCCGCATAAGTTCTTTGGTCAGTCGTTGGCAGACCGGACTATGGACATCCAGCTTATCAAGTCTACTGTTACGAGACAGATGCTTGATAACCTGTATCTGACGAACAATGCTCGTATTGCTGTGGTTGAGGGTCAGGTTAATCTGGATGATGCGCTGAACGCTACGCCGGGTGGATTGATCCGTGTGAAGTCGGGTGGTGCTATTGCGCCTATTGAGGTTCCTGCTGTAACGGCTCAGGCTTTCCCATTGCTTGAGTACATGGATGGCGTTCAGGCTAAACGAACAGGTGTTAATGACCAGCAACAGGGTCTTGATCCAGATGTACTGAACAATGTTTCCGCTACGGCTATTGCTGCGATGATGAAGTCTAACTCTGGCAAGCTGGAGTTAATCGCTCGTATCTTTGCTGAGACAGGCGTTAAGAGCTTGTTTAAGGGGATTCTGCACCTATTGGGCAAGTATCAGGATCAGGCAAAGATTGTCCGTATGCGTGGCAAGTTTGTGACGTTTGACCCTAGATCGTGGACTAACCAGTACGACGTAGCCATTAACGTTGGGTTGGGTTCAGGGGATCGTGAGCAGAAATTGGCTATGCTCCAGATGATTATGGGCAAGCAGGAGCAGATTCTGACTCAGTTCGGCGCAAGTAATCCGTTGGTTAGCGTTGCTCAGTACCGAGATACATTGGCTCGAATGATTGAAGCGGCTGGTTTCAAAGATGCTAACGCTTTCCTTAATGAGATTTCTCCAGAGTTGAATGAGCAGTTGTCTCAGCCACAGCCACCAGCACCAGATCAACAGGCAGAAGTAGCTCAGATGTTGGCTCAGGTAGAGCGTGAAAAGACCGAAGCTAAGACTCAGATCGAGGCTGCGAAGCTAGACCTAGAGCGTCAGTCGTTAGAGGCTGAGTTTACCCGTAAGGGCATGGAAATGAGCATGAAAGCCCAACAGCAAGAGGCTGACATGAGGATTCGTGAGGCTGAGTTAGCGGTTAAACAGCTACAGGCTATCTTAGCGATGGACTTGGCTGATGAGGATACGAGAGCTAAACAGGCTGATATTGTCCTGAAGGCGATCAAAGAGCTAGGGAATCTGACAGCGTGAACGGGCTTCTACACGACATGATTCAGCAGGGTATAGCCTCGTATGGGGCTAGATACGCTGAGAGTCCTAGTGAGCCGTTATCGATGAAGGGTAAGGGTTACTTTGGTATGTTGCCTAGTTCAGAAGGTGTCTCGACTGAAATCTCGGCTACTAACGATCAGGGTATGAGTTTCCCGTTGCTAGTTCCTACGCTAACGCAGCAGGAGGTTAATTACCTGCTACAAGGCGGTCAGCCGACTGAGGACATTTACAACAAGGCGATGATGTTTGCTCAGTCTCGTCAGGCTAGCGGTCAGAGTCCATTCGCGGAACCGACTGAACTGCGTATGCCTGTTGGATTACTGGAGAGCAGATGAGTAAAGCATACTGGGCTGAGATACTCCTGAAGGACGAGAACTTTCAGCAAATGATGGAAGAACTCCGGTCGCAAGAGATTGCCAAGTTCGCAACTAGCGATTATGGTCAGGTAGAGGTTAGAGAGTCTGCTTATCGTCAGTTGAGGGCATTAGAGTCGATTGAAACGTATCTCGAAGGGTTAGCGTCAGACAAGCTAATTGAGGAGAAGCGGTTAAAGATTTTGTAACCCGTTTCGGGCGGTTCCCGATATAATTTAGGAAAGAAAAGATGAGCGATACTCAAGGAACGACACCGGAATCCGGTAGTCCAGAGTTGAATGTAGGTAGTGCAGCCGACGCTATTTTGGGTCTTATGGGTGGGGAAGAAGGCTCCGAACAGGAACAACCTGAATCTCAAACCGAAGCCAACGATAGCGAAGCCGAATCTGAGGAATACGAAGCGCAAGCAGACGATTCTGATGAGGTAGAACAAGAAGATGAGCAGGATGAGCAAGAGGAGCCTCAGACGTTCCGGGTGAAAGCAGCCGGAGAAGAACGTGAGGTAACCCTTGATGAGCTTATCAAGTCTTATCAACTTGGCACAGACTATACAAAGAAATCGCAAGCCGTAGCTGAAGAACGTAAGGTAGTCGAGGCTGAACGACAGCGCATTGAAGAAGCCAAGTACCTACGAGACCAGTATGCGGAACGGTTGCAGGTTATCGAGCAGATGCTCAACCAGCAGCCAGAGACAGAGAATCTGGACTATTTGAAGGAAAACGATCCTATCGGTTATGCCGTTAAGGTCGCAGAACTCTCTCAACGGGAGAAGCAGTTAGCTCAAGTTCAGGCTGAACGACAGCGAATTGCACAGCAGCAGGAGCAGGAACGTCAGGAGCAGCTAGGGTCTGTGATACAGGCTGAGGCTCGTAAGCTGGCAGAGGTTATTCCTGAGTATGCTGACCCGAAGCGTGGTGATGCGATGAAGCGGGAACTTAGGGAGTTTGGACTCAAACTAGGATTCTCTGAACAAGAGTTAGCGGGAGTTTATGACTCTCGTGCAGTTCTAGCGTTATACAAGGCGATGCAATACGATAAGTTGCAAAGCTCGAAACCTGCCATCACGAAGAAGGTGAACGAAGCCCCGAAAGTTATGAAGTCGGGTGTAGGAAAGAGCAGAGACAGTAACGAGGAACTGAATAAGTTAAAGGCGCGAGCAAAGCAAACCGGAAGGGTTGCTGATGCCGCAAGAGCATTTGAACGATTCTTATAGGAACTATCATGCCTACATTTACAGCACATACCGCGATTGGTCAGCGGGAAGATTTGACCGACATCATCTATGACATCTCGCCTACTGAGACTCCTTTTATGAGTTCGGTTGGAAAGACTAAAGCAACTGCCGTTTATCACGAGTGGCAGACTGACTCGTTGGCTGCTGCTACGACTGGTAACGCAGCGATTGAAGGTGCAGATGCTACTTCGGCTACTCTGGCTCCTACGGTTCGTCTTGGTAACTACACTCAGATTATCCAAAAGACCGTTCAGGTTTCGGGTACTCTGGACACAGTAAACAAGGCAGGTCGTAAGTCGGAAAAGGCTTATCAACTGGCTAAAGCATCGGCTGAGATCAAGCGTGATCTGGAGACTATCCTGACCGCTAACCAAGGTCGTAACGCTGGTACTACGACTATTGCTCGTCGTATGGGTTCGCTGCTGTCATGGATCAAGACCAATAGCTCGGTAGGTTCGGGCGGTTCTGATCCTGCGACTATCGGTGTATCGACTCGTACCGATGGCACTCAGCGTACTTTCACCGAAGCTCTGCTGAAAACCGTTGTTGCAGAGGTGTTTGAGTCGGGTGGCTCACCTAAGATTCTGATGGTTGGTTCGGCTGGTAAGCAGAAGGTTTCGACCTTTGCTGGTATCGCACAACAGCGTTACATGGCTCCGTCGAATACCCCTACTACCATCATTGGCGCGGCTGATGTTTATTTGAGCGACTTCGGCACGATGCAGGTCATACCTCAAAGATTCATGAGAAATCGTGAAGCTCTGGTACTCGATCCAGAATACGCAGCACTAGCGTATCTGCGTCCGTTCCAGACTAACGATCTGGCTAAGACTGGTGACTCTGAGAATACTCAGTTGCTGGCTGAAGTCACTCTGGAAGTTAAGAACGAAGCAGCACATGGCATTATCGCTGACTTGGATATGTCGCTGTAATTAGTAGCAAATCCTCCTAGCCTACGGGCTAGGGGGAACTACGAAAGGATTTATGAGTAACCAGATACGGACTCAAACAGTATATGAGGACGGTGACGGCGGGATTGTCATCGAGACGAAGCAGGATGTAACCGAGATCATTGAGGCTAACAAGGCTCAGTTAGATTTCGATAAAGCTAGAACTGGACATCTAAACGATCTGCACCATGTAGCCAGAATACCTTTCACGGTTATTGATGTACTTAACCAGATGGGGATTATGAGAGGCTTTCATATTGTAGATGACGTTGGATTTGCCAAGTGGCTGAATGATCCTGATAATGCTGTCTGGAAAACGTATCGAGGTACAGTATGAGAGTTGGTGTTTGCGTTCCTGCAAGGGATGAGGTTCACACGGCATTTGCGTTCGACTTTGCGAAGATGGCTGCACATGATGCGTCTGTCCGGTGCAAGGATGGTAAGGGTGGTTTAAGCCTTTACACGATGCCGGGAACGCTGATATTTGACCAGCGTGAGAAGTTGGCAGAGGTAGCGTTGAAAGAGGGCTGTGATGCGTTGTTCTTTGTGGACAGCGATATGCGGTTTCCTCCTGACATCATTACTATTCTGCTGAGTCGTGAAGTGCCTATCGTTGGCGTTAATGCGACTACGAGAAGGAAGCCTGTAACACCTACGGCTAAGATGATGACGAAGTATATGGACGGTGAGACGTTAGTCCATAAATGGGAGAACATCGATAGTCGTGGTAAAGAGGGTATTGAGGAAGTTACAGCGATTGGCTTTGGTGCTGTACTGATCCGCAAAGAAGTATTTGAAAAGACTGGCAGACCTTGGTTTGATGCTGGATGGGGTAAGAATGGAGTCTGTGGCGAGGATGTTTATTTCTGCGTCAAGGCTGCATCAGAGGGATTCCCGACCTACGTTGACCATGAACTGTCCATGCACATTCGACACATAGGAACCTATGAGTACGGATGGAAAGATTTTGAGCAATTAGAGGAATGATATGCCGTTTACTTCCTATTCGGACTTAAAGACTACGGTAGCAAGCTATCTAGCCCGTAGTGATTTGACAACCGTCATTCCTGATTTTGTCCGACTAGCAGAAGAACGGCTAAGACGAGACATTCGGACTCGTCAGATGCTTGTAGTTGCCATAGCGACAACGACTGGCGGTGGTTCTACGGTTGGCTTACCGACTGACTTCTTAGAGATGCGCGATGTACATCTAAACACTATGCCGGTGTTTACGTTGCGCTACAAGGCTCCTAATAGCTTCTATGAGACTGCAAGGACTACCGAGAGTGGTAGACCTGTGGACTACACGATTCTCGGCTCAGAGATTCAGTTAGCACCAATTCCTGATACCACTTATACGTTGCAAATGTTGTATTACTCTAAGCCTACGCTGTTGAGTGATGCGAATACGAGCAATGTATTCCTAGCGAACTATCCTGATGCTTTGTTATATGCGTCGTTAGGGGAAGCAGAGCCGTATCTGATGAATGATGCAAGATTGCAAACATGGTCTGCTTTGTATGATCGTGCGATTAGTGCTATTAACACATCAGATCAATCAAGTGAGTATAGTGGTCAACCTATGTCAATGTCTTATAACGTGAGGTGAAATCATGGCAGAAATGTCGAATTATCTTGAGAACGCGCTGATTAACGCTACTCTACGAAATACAGCTTTTACAAGTCCTACTGTTGTTTATCTGGCTTTGTACACGACTGATCCAACGGATGCGGATACTGGAACTGAGGTTTCAGGTGGTTCGTATGCTCGTCAGTCGATTACGTTTGGTGCGCCTAGTAATGGCGTATCTACGAACTCGGCTGCGATTGAATTCCCACAGGCTACAGGCTCATGGGGAACGATTACTCATGTGGCTATTCGTGATGCGTTGACCACAGGCAATATGCTGTATCACACGCCACTAGATGCTTCTAAGACGATTGCTTCTGGTGATATTTTCCGTATTGCTATTGGTAGCTTGAGTGTAACTCTGGCATAAGGATAGATCATGCCTTTAGTCGTAAAGGACAGGATCAGGGAAACGAGTACCACAGCGGGTACAGGTACGTTGACCTTAGCGGGTGCTGTATCTGGATTCCGTTCGTTTGCGGATATTGGCAATGGCAACACAACGTATTACGCCATTGTTGATTCCACAGCGGGTACTTGGGAAGTTGGGATCGGTACTTATACGGCTTCTGGCACTACCTTAGCTAGAACTACGATTCTCTCTAACTCCTCTGGTACTACGGCTGCAATTAACTTTGCGGCTAATAGTAAGGATGTATTTGTAACGTATCCGTCTAGTAAGGCTGTCTATGGCGATGCTTCAGATATAGCTTATGAGGCATCTTTTGCTGCGTCTAACGGTATTTATCTAAATGCTAATACTGTAGCGACATCTTTGACATTGCCAACGAATTACAACGGTCTGAGTTCTGGAAACGTCACATTGAATACTGGCGTGACGGTAACGGTTCCGACTGGTGCTAGATGGGTGATTGTCTAAATGTTCGGTATCAGCGCATTTGCTCAAACTCCTTATTCCTCGTTAGCGGGGTCTACGCAGTTTGGTAGTGCGAGTATTGACGGAACAGCGACAGTTACCGCTAATGGTATTCGGGTCGCATTAGGCAATGCAGCAATATCTAGTACGGCTACGGTTACTGCGGTTGGCATCAGGGTTCAAACTGGTGTTGCGAATGTCAACGGCACAGCAACAGTTACTGCGGCTGGTATAAGAATCCAGTTAGCATCGGCTGCTGTTAGTGGATCAGCTACTGTTACTGCTAATGCGATTAGGGTACGGCTTGGCAATGCTGTTGTTAATGGAACCGCAACGGTATCAGCAAATGCAATTCGTATCCAATTTGGCAATGCAGCGGTAACAGGCAATGCTACGGTTACTGCGGCTGGTAGCAGGGTGCAATTCGGTGCTGGTGTATTTATTACATCAGCTACGGTTACGGCAGCGGGTATTCGAGTTGCGCTAGGAACTGCTGCGGTAAGTGCTACGGGTGCGTTCTCAGCTAATGCGATTCGAGTACGGCTAGGTAATGCGGCTGTCAACGGAACAGCTACGGTTACGGCTAATGCCATCAGGATTCAATTCGCTGCTGCTGCGGTTAATGCAACAGGAACGGTCACAGCTAACGGTATCAGAGTTCAGTTAGGTGCTGGTTCTGTTAATGGAATAGCGACGTTTACCGCTAATGGTGGCTTAGTCATTGCTGGTGTTGCATCAGTTAATGGACTTGCAACAGTTACAGCGAATGGTGTTGGTGTCTTTGCTGGCAATGCGGCAGTTACAGGCAATGCAACATTTACGGCGAATGGTAGAAGGGTGCAGTTTGGCAATGCGGCTGTTGTCACAACTACAACAGTTACAGCGAATGGCATTAGAGTTCGACTAGGTAATGCGAATGTCTATGCTGAAGCAACATTTACGGCTATTGGTGGCGTTCTTTACGATGGTACTGCTCACGTTGAATGTGAGGCAATAGTCGGATGCGTTCCTAATGCGACATTTGCTGGAATTGCCTCTGTTAATGCTGTAGCTCTGTTAGTTGCCAATGGTGGCATTATTGGTGAGGAATGGTCGGATGTTATTCCAGAAGCTAATACATGGACTGAGCAGACACCTGACAGTAATACTTGGACTCAAGTAACTGCTGGATCAAATAACTGGGATGTCGTAGCGGCTAATAGCAATACATGGACTCAGGTGGCAGGATCAACGAATAGCTGGACGAGACAATAATGGCTAAATCAAAGATTATGTTTGGTGAGTGGTTACCAGATCAACCCGGAGTTTCAGGGGCTGTAACGGATGCTGTGAACTGTTATCCGGTTACTAACGGTTATGCGCCATTTCAGGGTGAGGCTAATTACTCGAATACCGCTGGTGCTGAGTTGCTAACGAGTTTCGCTGGTCGGTTTGGTAGCGTAATTACGGTATTTGCGGCTAGTGCTTCTAACCT